>CEPZ01088392.1_pt1 | contig 17224 bp, 16 predicted proteins | sample 530461 | NCBI WGS metagenome assembly CEPZ01 (sample SAMEA2620106, study PRJEB7988) | marine metagenome | isolation source: saline water (ENVO:00002010), including | reverse complement strand
CGAGGCCCATAACCTCGAGGTCGGTGGTTCAAATCCACCTCCCGCTACTTTAAAATGAAAGAGGGAAGAAGAATATTCGACAATTGGAGTTTTGCTCATTTAGTTGGAGGAGGGTTTTTGAGTGGGGCTGCTTTCTTTTTTGGGGTCCATGTTTTAGTTGGTTTTGTAATTGTTCTTGGATTGATGATTGGTTGGGAGCTTTTCGAGAAGTATAGAAAGGTTGGAGAATCTTTGAAAAATAAGATTAGTGATGTTGTTTTTGGGAGTGTTGGGTACTTTGGAATGTGGGGCTTTTTAGACGCGGTTAGTGAATCTTTGGGCATTCAAGTTCTTGTTGTCGTCGGAATTGCATTTGTTTGGCTACTTGTTGGGGTTTTGAGAGATATCAGCTAATACAAAAAAGCCCTGTGGGGGCTTTTTAGTACCAAGATGTAAAAACCTCATCAATACATCTTGGGATAAAAATATTTATAAATGCTGAAATATAAATAGATAGAAGAAAAGATGGTGAAAAAAGGAATTTTATTGGTTGCGATTTTGCTGGTGCTTGTAGTTCCGTCTGTTATTGCGGCTTCTCAGACATTTGTTACTGTTAAGACCTTGCCAGAGCATAAGGTGAGTCTTTTTATTTTAGATTCTCTAAAGAAGCAACAGTTTTCTGTTTTGAATGTTTTGACAGGTATGTCTGACTCTGATGGAGAGTTTATAGCTAATTTCTCCTTGGATAAGAATAAAGCTGATTTTTCTGTTTATGTTGCTAAGGATAATGTGAAGGTGTTTAAAGAAGAGTTTAGGAATACTTATAATACTGGAGGAAATCTTTATTTTGAAGTTACTGAGGATAGGGTTTCTGATACTTTTGAAGAAATAGCTAATGAGGGAAATGATACTGATGGTAATTCTGAAGAAAGTGAGGTTGTGGAAAATGAGGAACCTGAGATTGAAGAAGCTTCGGATGAGGAGCTGGTTGAGGAAGAAAGTACTGCGGGTGTGACAGGATTTAGTGTTGTTGATACTGTTAAAGGAATTCCTAAAGTGACTTATTATGTTGTTGGAGGAGTTGTTCTTGTTTTGGTAATTTTGCTTGTTGTGTTTAAGCTTGGTGTTTTGAGAAGAGATCCTGCTTATAAGTATAAGAGAATGAAAGACGAGGGAGATGATGATGATAATGACCGAAAGTCATTTACAGAAAGGAGATTAGAAAAGAAACTTGCTTCTGCTCAAGGTGAGATAGCGAGGCTTAAGAGAGAAGAAGAGAATGTGGGAAAGATTGCTGAGGTTGAGAAGAGGATTGAAGCTGAGAAAGAAGAGTTGAGAAAGTTGAAGAGCGATTAACTATAGAGAATTTGGAAAAGCTCAAATTCTCTAAGAAGAACTTTGAAGGAGATAATCTGTTCAAAGTCCTCTATAGAAATACTTATTAATTCTATTTTTGTTTGGAGTGTATGGCATCTTTGGGATATATTCAAGAGAGGATGGGAAAGCTGAAGGATTGGGCTTTGGAAAGTAATGCAATTGTGAAGGATTTTGAATTTAAGGATTTTAAGGAAGTTATAATGTTCTTTAATAATGTGGCTGAGATTGCTGAGAAGATGGAGCACCACCCTGATTTTGTTATTGGTTATGATAAAGTTAGGGTAAGTTTGAGTTCGCATGAAGAAGGTGAGCTGACTTCAAAGGATTTTGATGTTGCGGAAGAGGTTGATAAGATATGATTTATGAGGTTCTGATATTAGTTCTTGCAGTTCCTGTGGGTTTTCTTTTGGCTTGGCTTGGGCGTGATGAGTTAATTGAGGGCCGTGTGTTTTTCAGGGTTTTGATAATTGCTGGGATTTTAGGAGGGGTTTGGTTTTGGTTGATTGGGCAAAGGGCTATTGGGTTTACATTTGGATTTGTTTTGATTGTTTCTGTAATTGGCTTGGTTAAAAGCTTTGATAAGAAATGGGCTGTTAAACGGAAAATATAAATAGTGTTTGTTTTTAGGGAATGTATGGCTATAGAAATATATAGAAGGATTGGAATTGGTTCTGATATTATAGCTATTATTATTTGATAAAGCAAACCGATAGGTTTGCGAACACTAACATGACAGATTTAGATACATCTCAAGGACATGAAGGAAGGATTTATACAGCTAAGGATGTGAGGGAGATTATTAGATTAAGAGATAGATTTGAAGGAATAATGGGAGGGTTTAGGCCTTGCTTGTGTGTTCCTGATGGTAATAATGCTTATCCTACTAGAGAAGGGATTGGTTATGTTGAAGAATATAGGGAGAACTTGAGGAAGTATGAAGAGATATTTACTGGTGAGATTACTGAATTGGGAGATTTGATTAAGGGGATGGAAAGGATTTTAAATGAAAGGAGCGAAGTATGAACATGTTGGATTTTAAAGAGATAGAAGAAGAAATTTTAGGTTTTTGGGAGAAGAAAAAGATTTATGAGAAAGTAAAGGAAAAGAATTCTAAGGGGACAAAGTTCTACTTTTTGCAGGGGCCGCCGTATACTTCTGGGAAGCTGCATATTGGACATGCGTGGAATAATTCTTTGAAAGATATTATTTTGAGGTATAAAAGAATGAATGGGTTTAATGTTTGGGATAGGGGAGGATATGATATGCACGGGCTTCCTACAGAGAATGCTGTTCAGAAAAAACTTGGGTTGAAGACTAAGGAAGACATTGAAAAGTCTGGGATTGACAAGTTTGTTAAAGAGTGTTTGAATTTTTCTGTTGAACACGCAGGTTATATGAATGAAGATTTGTGGAAGTTGGGCGTTTGGATGGACCATGAGAATGCCTATATGCCTGTGAAAAAAGAGTTTATTGATGGAGAATGGGCGTTTTTTAAGGAAGCTGATGAGCAGAATAGGTTGTATAAAGGTGAGAAAGTTATGCATTGGGATGCTGAGACGGAGACGAGCTTGGCAAAGCATGAGCTTGAGTATGAAACAATTAAAGATGATTCTATTTTCTTGAAGTTTAAAGTTAAGAGAAAGAATGAGTACTTTATTGTTTGGACGACGACGCCTTGGACAATTCCTTATAATCTGGCGATTATGGCGAATCCTGATTTGGATTATGTTAAAGTTGATGTTGAAGGAGAGAAATGGATTTTGGCGAAGGCATTAGTCGGAGCTTTTGTTTCTGGAGTTTTGGATAAGAAATATGAAATTATTGAAGAGTTTAAAGGAAAAGAACTTGAAGGTATTGAATATGAGCATTTTCTGAAAGATGAGTTGAAGGAACAGTATGGTGAGCTTAAGAAGAAGAGTAAGAATGTGCATACTGTTATTTTGAGCAAAGATTTTGTTGATACTTCTGCAGGGAGTGGGCTTGTTCATTCAGCGCCTGGGTGCGGGCAAGAAGACCAGGAAGCTTGTGTGCCTTATAAGATTGAGCCGTTTAATACTTTAAATGAGCAGGGAATTTTTGAAGGCATGGGAAAGTATGATGGAATGAAAGCTAAAGTTGATGATGGGAAGTTTATAGAAGAGTTTGATAAGAAAGGATCTTTGGTTGTTAAAACCAAGGTTGAGCATGAGTATCCTCATTCATGGAGAAGTCATAAGCCTGTTGTCTTTAGGACGACAGAGCAGTGGTTTTTGAGAATAACAGATATGGTTGATAAGTTGATTAAATTTAATAAGGAAGCGCATTGGGAGCCAAAAGTTTCTGGGAAGAATTATGATAAATGGGCTGAGAATTTGAGAGATAATGGTGTTACGAGGCAGAGGTTTTGGGGGTGTCCTGTTCCTATTTGGGTGAATGTTGAAGATCCTGAAGATTATATTGTGATTGGAAGTGTTGAAGAGCTGGAGAAATTGACTGGACAGAGGTTTGATGATTTGAGATTGCATAAACCTTGGATTGATTCTGTTGAGATTAAGAGGGGAGACAACAAGTATAAGAGAATTCCTGATGTTGCTGATGTTTGGATTGATTCTGGAACAGCGTCGTGGAATTGCCTTCATAATGATCCTAAGTTAATTAAGGAATGGTTCCCTGCTGATTTGGTTTTGGAGGCTACTGAGCAAACAAGGCTGTGGTTTAGTTTGTTGCAAATATGTTCTGGAATTATGTTTAATAAAGGCTCTTATGAGAACGTTTATGTTCATGGGATGATTTTAGATTATCAAGGGACAAAGATGTCTAAATCTCTTGGGAATATTATTTCTCCTTATGAGGTTTTGGATAAATATTCTGCTGATATTTTGAGATATTATATTTGTCAGACGGGTGCTGGGGAGAATATTAATTTTAGTTGGGAAGATGTGAAAGTTAAGCAGAGAAATTTGATTATGTTGGGGAATATTGGGAATTATATTCTGGATTTGGAAAGACAGAAGTTGAAGAAAGGCAAGTTGGAAGTTGAAGATAAATGGATTATTTCTAAGTTTAACACAGCACTGAAAGAAGTTACAGAGCTGTTTGAAAGTTATAGGTTGGATGAAGTTATTGGGAAGATTGAGGAGCTGTTTGTGATATTGTCTAGAGATTATATTAAATATGTTAGAGATAGAGATGAGAAAGTTGTTTTGGATGTGATTAAAGAGGTTTACTTGGGAGTTTTGAAAATGTTTAGCACAGTTTGTCCTTTTATGATGGATTATTTATGGAAACAAATGGAACAGGGGGAAGAGAGTGTGCATTTGGCTGATTGGCCTAGCTTTAGTGAGAAAAAAGTTGATAAGAAGTTAGAAGAAGAATTTGATAATGCTATGAAAGTTATTGAAGTTGGTTTGATGGAGAGAAATAATGGAGGTATTGGGCTTAGGTGGCCTCTGGCTAAGGCAGATGTTGTTGGAGCTGAGTTGAGTAAGGGCTTGAAAGAAATTGTTGGGAGGCAGTTGAATGTTAAGAAAGTTGAATGTAAGAAAGGAAAGCAAATTGGTGTTAAGTTGAATACAAAAATGAATAAAGAGCTAGAGGCAGAAGGGTTTTCTAGGGAGATTGCGAGGAAAGTTCAGGCTGCGAGGAAGAAAGCTGGCTTGAAGAAGGGAGATTTGATCAATTTGAAGCTTGGAGTTGATGATGGATTGAAGAAGATGCTTGGGCCTTGGACAGATTTCTTAAAAGAGAGGACAAATTCTGAAAAAATCGAATTTGTCGACGGTAAAATTGAAAAGAAGGAAAATTTATTTACTGTGAGGGAAAAACAAATTGCCTTTGAGTTTTCGTAATTATATAGGGGTAGAGTGTAAAAACATTTAAATAGTATCTGTTGTTTTGATTGATGTGAGGTGTTCATATCATGATAATAAAAGATGAATTTTTAAGTAGGTTGAGAAAAATCTTTGACCTAAATTTGTATGAGGCGAAGGTTTGGACTGCCTTATTATCGAGAGGGAGGAGTACTGCTGGTGAGTTGAGTAATATTTCTGATGTGCCAAGGAGCAGAACGTATGATATTTTAGAGAGTTTGGAGAAAAAAGGTTTTATTGTTATGAAAATTGGGAAGCCGATTCAGTTTGTGGCTTTGAAGCCTGAAGAGGTTGTTGAGAGGGTTAAGAGGAATCTGGTTGTTGATGCGCAGGAGAGGAGTAAGAGGTTGGAACAATTAAAGGGTGATGAAGTTCTTGATGAGTTGAATGGTTTGTTTGATAATGGTGTTAAGTTTGTTGAGCCAACTGATTTAAGTGGGAGCTTGAGAGGAAGAGGGAACATGTATAATCATTTGGATATGATGGTTCGGGGAGCTGAAAAGAATGTTACTATACTTACGACTGCAGAAGGTTTGAATAGGAAACTAGAAACCCTATTGCCTGCGTTTGAGAAGGCTAAGAAGCGCGGAGTTAATATAAGGGTTGGGGCACCGATCAATGAGACTAACCTGAACGTTGCTAAGGACTTTTCAAAGATTGCTGAGATTAAGGATACTTCTGGAAATAAAATTGATGGAAGGTTTGCGATTGTTGATTCAACGCAGTTAATGTTTATGCTTTTAGATGATAAGACTGTGCATCCTAATTATGATGTAGCTGTTTGGCTTTCAACGCCATTTTTGGCGCAAAGTTTGGAACAAATGTTTAACGCTTCTTGGAATAGCTTTACTCCTCTTGGAAAAGTTAAAAGTAAATGATTTTTTTCTGGAAGATACTATGTAGAGGACGACTGCTACTGCGATAATTATGAAAGTTAGGGAGAGTAGGATTGATGTTACGAGTGATGCGGAACCAGAGGGTTGCAGGTTGCTGAAATTTGTTGCGTTATCTTGGGGAGTTTGAGGTCTTTCTAATTCGTTTACTAAAAGTTTTTGGCAAGATACAGCCAAGTCTTGCGAAACTGTGTTGGTGCCGTCGAATAAGACTATTGCTTCGATCTTGAAAGTTCCTGAGTTTATATTTGTCGGAATTCTGAATGTGACATCTTTCGTCTCTACATCATCTTCGTCGAATTTTTCTAGTTCAAATGCTGATGTTTGTTCTGTTATGTCCAATTTGCTGTTTTTTATTCTTATCTTAACGTTTTGGTCTTGAGAGCCTATGTTCTCAACTCTTACTCTCGCTGTAACAATGTCTCCGCACTGTGCAGAAGAAGGAATGTCAAATGAAGAGATTATAACTTCGTCTGCGGGTCTTTTTATGTCGATTGGGACGTGATCTTGGTTACATGATTTGTCTTCTGCCATTACAAATAAAGCGTAGGATTCTGATGCATCTAAATCTGTTGGAATATCGAAGTCAAGAGAAATAAGATCTGATTCAAGTCCATCGAGAGCTAAGTCTGTTTCAATCTTGTCTTCTGAGTTGTTTGTATCTAAATTGAAAAGGTGGACTTCTATGTTAAAGTCTTGGTCTTCATCTATATCATTTTTGACTTCTATTCTTACTCTTAATGATTCTCCTATTTCCACATCTTCGTCTGGGTCTGGAGATTCTATTTCTACATCTACATCATTTGAAAGGGTTTCACAAGCGTTTGCATCTTCAAATGAAGTCTCAGTTGGAGTTGAATCTGAAGATGAAGCAACTATAACTGTCCATGTTTTTGATACTGTTGATTCTTCGTCGGAAACTTCCACTTTTACTTGGTAGGTTCCTGTTGAGGATTGTGAGAATGTAAATTGATTTGAAGTTGAAGATTGCTTCGCATTGTTGACAAACCATTCTATTGTGGGAGTTGAATCTGGGTCTGTGACTTGTATTTGAAAAGTTTGTGATGCGCTAGGGAGCAAATTAACTACTGAAGAAGATGGACTGGGGGATGTTATTGTTGGAGGAACATTTATGTCTGAGACTATTAAGTCTATTTGGTCTGATAAGGTTGTATGGTGAGGGTCTGAGGCTGAGAAAATTATCCAATCTGTTCCTGTCCATCCGGAAGTTGAAGAGAAGGTTATTATATTATTTACCTGGTTTAGTGTTATGTCTGTGCCTCCTGATGTTGAATCTACTGCGAATGTTAAAGGATCTGACTCGGGGTCTGTGAAGAAATCATTTAAATTAATTGTTTTTGTTGAATCCTTAGACCAAGAAATTTGTGTTGGGCCTGTAAATTCTGGGGGGAGGTTTGAGGTTGAAGATTCTATTAGCCAAGATAGGGAGTTTTTGAAGATTAAGATTGTATTTGAGTTCCAGTTGTCTGAGTCAGGCAGGCCTATGAAAACATTTTTTATATCTGAATTTGATGTTGATGATGCAATTATTGGCCTATTTGCATTTGTTTTTATTGCTTCTACTTGAATGTTTGATTGTAATGGGAAATTTAGATAATGAATAGAACCAGAAGGTGAATAAATTTGGACTTCATCGTTTGCGGGCACAAAGACACCTGAGAAGAAAGGCGAAGCCTCAGATTCTATTTCTATTTTGTTGCTTGAGCTGGAACCTGTGGAGCCAATATTCCAGACTGTGTCTGCTATTTTTTTATCTAGGAAAAGAGCAGAGTGGGTTGTGAAAGGTATAGAAGCTCGACGAGTTACATCTTCTGTTACTAATAAAACTGAATATTGGGAGAAATCTGTGGATTGAATTTGTGAATCCCTGATTATGTCATAATTTAAAGATAAATCGTTGAGGGCGGATGTGATTGTTGGGCTGACGGAAGATGAGTCTTCTAAGATGTAGGCTATATCTGCAGCACTGGCGAATGTTATTGAAAGAATTAATATTGGGAGAATGAGAATATGTTTATGCATTTTTCCTCCTTGACTTATTTTTTGGTTTTAATAATATAATGGCGGAGACTATGAGAACAATTACTAAAAAGGCTGTTGAAATTAAGAGGATTGTTGTGGAAGATATGGAGGAATTTGATTGCTGGGGAACAGGGTTTTGTCCTGGGTTGAAGGAGAAGTTTGAGTCTGGGTTTGATATTGGCTCCATATCATTATCAGAATCTGAGGTTTGGAAAGGTGTTTGATCTTGATCTGATGAGTTACCATCTGATATAATTAGGATGATTGTTGCTGAAAGGCCCACTCCATTTCCTTCTTCTTGGGAGAAGGCTACGTTGATATTTGTTTCGTAGGTCCCAGAAAGGTCTGAGAAAATTGTGAAATATGCTCTTTTTTCTGTGTTGGGCTCTAATGAGAAAGAAGTCTCTTCTAGATCAAGGGAAGATGCAAGGTCTCCTGAGACTGTGAGATCAATATCAACTGAGACGTCGTTGCTGTTTATGACTGTTATATATCTTTGGATTTCTTCATCTGGGGAAACCCTAAGAATCATACGAGAACTGCCTAAGCTTGCTGTTAGAGCAGATGTTAGTGGAAGAGTTAAAACTAGAGAGAATAATATAACTGATAGGAGGAAGGATTTGTTCATTTTGCTATAATTAGAGTATGAATTTTGTTTATAAATAAAGTTATTGTTTAATGTATATTTCTTAGAATAAAGGAAATGTAGCTACTTTTGTAGATGACTTAAGGCTGATTATCATCGGGGTCGGGGCCGCCGCAAGCTTGTGCTTGAAGGCCATCATTGTCAGCATCACATGAAGCGTAGATACATGTTGCAAATCTTGCCCAGGCTGTTCTTTGTCCGCTTGATGGGTTGTGTGTATCCCAGTCTGCAAATTGGAACATTGCATTTTGAGGGCTATTGAAATTGAGGCCTTGGGATTCTATTAGTGCTTTAAAGTCAACTTCTGGGATGTTTCTTGAACCTCTCCAGTCTCCGTATTGTGAGTCGCGGTAAACTTCTTGTCCATTTATTCTTATGACGCTGACGTCGTTTCTATACCAGAAAGTTCCAGGCCAAACTATTGTAGCTGGGACGTTTTTGAATGCGTAAACTCCTGGGAGATTTAGGTTGAAGACATTTCTGTCATAATTCCCTTGGAAGACATCAAATCGGCAGTACTTTGCTCTTATATTTGAAGTATTTGCTAGCTCTGGGAGGACTGGACAGTTTAAGTCGCCTGGCTGCCAGATTAAATTAGGATAGTCTGTTGCGTTTAGAGCACCGAAAGATTCATTGAAAGATGTTGTTAGGGAACATAGGGAAGTTATTTCTAATTGGCAAGTGTCTGAGCAACCGTCTCCATTATTAGTATTTCCATCATCGCATTGTTCACCTGCTTCAGGGATTGTGTTCCCGCAGCCAGGTTGGATACATTGGGCATTTAGGCACATGAAATCGCAAGTATTATTTAGTAATGTTGTAGTTTGGTTTGTACAGAAACTTAATGAGGAGCCTGGAAGATTGCATGTGAATGTTTGGAAGGGTTGAACAATATTGTTGCCAGAGCAAACTAGAGGACCAACTGAGCCGTCTGTTCCGCAGTCAGAGTTTTGAGAGCAGAGAATATCATCTGATTCATCGTTGTCGAGAGGGGATTGGCAGCCTTTGTCTTGTGGGAAATCTATTTTTGTGTCATTGTCATTGTCTATGCCGTCTGAACATTCATATGTTGTTGGAGTTAGGCATTGCCCATTTGAGCAAGCGAAAGGACAAGTTTTATTTACTACTTGGGTTGCAGTTGTTGAGCAGTAGCTTAAAGATGTTCCCTTGTTATTACAAGTGAATGTTTGAAATACATTTGTTATATTTTTTCCAAAACAAATATTATTTCCTATTTGTCCATCTATTCCACATTGGTCATTCGTGAAGCAAGTTATGTTTATTGGGTTATTATTGCATTCAGAAAGAGTTGTGCCTGCATTCATGCAGATGTCCATTGTTGTTGAGTTAGAATCGTCACAATCTGGCTGATGATTAAAGCATTCTATATTTTGACATTGTCCGCTTATGCAAAAGTCAGAACCGCAAGATTGGTTTATTACCTGATGTATGCTTGAGGAACAATAAGAATTAGGGGTGTTTTTATAATTGCAAGTCCATCTTCTTTCCAGAAAAGCAACATTATTTTGAGAGCAATAATTTGGCGGAAGGATTGTGGTGTTTCCGCAGTCTAAATCTTGAGTGCAAGCTATTTGAGAAATTGGAGGGTGTGAGCAGGAACTTTGAGGTGTTCCTGGATTATTACATATATCTTGAGTAGAAACATTGAAATCTTCGCAGTCTTGATTAGTATGGCAAATTATCTGTTCATATTGACATAAAGCATTTGCTTCTCCAGGGTTGATACATGTATCTTTGGTATAAATATTGAGGTCGTCGCAATCTGCATCTATAAAGCATGCTGGGTTTTTTATTGTGATTTGTCTTTGGGCGATATTGTCAGTTAAATTATCATCTAATAAAATATTTGCAGAACAACTTACAGTATAATTTCCATCAGAAAATGGAGAGAAATCATAATTTAGTCTATGACCTAAAGTTCCTGTATTATCCCCAGGAATTAAATCAAAATTCTTTGTCCAGGAATCTAAGAGATTTGTAGGGTCTTCTATTGAGCAGTCTATTGTTCCTGTTTCATTATAAGCACCTTTGTTTATTACTCTAAACTGAATATCATAATTATCTCCGAAGATTATTAATGGGTCTGGAAGGTTGTTGTTATTAGGGTCTCTTATTCCTAAGAAATTACCAAAACCATCAAAATTATCCTGAAAACCTACATCATGGGGTTGAAAACAGGAAGAGTTTGTGCAGCCGAATTGGCAAGTCTGATTTGTTATTATTTCTGTTTGATTGGAGCAGAATGAGGTTGTTTGGCCTGGATTATTACAGGTGTATGTTATATTGTTTTGTGAAAGGTCAGAGTTAGAGCAGAATAAGTTTCCTGTTAATCCACTAGGTCCGCAGTCTGAATTTTGAATGCATTCAATTTGGTCGTGTTGGCAGAAGGAATTTATTTCTCCCGGATTTACACAAGTATCTTCGGTGTAAGGGTCTGAGTTGTCGCAATCTAAGTCAGAGGAGCATTCGGAAGCTACGAAGCCAACGCATTGTTCAAACATGTTTTTGGCTGCTGCTGTCCAGTAATCTGATTCTATTATTCCGAAGAAGCAGAGGTTTTCTTGCTGGACACGGCCGTTTAGTAATAGTGTGCTTTCATTTACATAAGATATTACATCACCGAATTTTGTTCCTGAGGCTGTTGATTCTGTGCCTGCAACTTGCTGTAATCCTGGGGCAATGTTTTCTTGGTCTAGGAAATAGTAGGGGATTGTTATCCTATTCTTTTCAAAAGCTTGGATGTAAACTTGGATCGGATGTGAATTTTGTAAAACTGAAAGAGGGTGTGTTGCTCCGAGTTGGCTTGCTCCTTCTCTGTCTGTTAAGCCCCATTCGTGATTGTGATAATAGTTAGCCACAAGGGTTGGCATATCATTTACTGGAATTAAGTGCTGATTTGAGAAACGCTCGTCCCCAACAAAAAGCATCTTATAAGAATTTAGATTTTGTGGTAATGTGGATTCCTTAATTAGATCAACTGAAAGCCCAAGGTCATTAATGGATTGAATAATGTTTTGATCTACTCTGAAATCTTTTTTATAAATGTAGGCAACGTCAGAAGCTAAGGCAAATGATATGGAGAAAATTATGAAGACACATGATATTAATAAGAGGTTTCCCTTTTTGCCCATTGATTTTTTAACGGGATTTATTATTTAAAGTCATCTTACCACTTGGTTTTGATGAACAAGTTAGAATTTGCTTCGCGAATTCCAAGGGTTGTACATAAACAAATCCTCTATAGTTTATGTACAATTAGATTATGTTGAAAACAATGTTTTCAATTTGGTTTTTGTTGTCGACGTCGTCGGTGATTTCAATTGTTAAGTTGTGAGTGCCTTTTCTGAAGCTTCTCTTTTTTTGGCAGATTCCATCTTCAAGTCTGGAGCAGAGATTTTTTAGTCTTGGGTTTCTGTCTGTGAAATCAATGTATTTTACTCTATTGAAATTTGGCTCTGTTATATTTATTAAGAATTCTACTCTTCTTTTGTCGATTGTGAAGTTGAAGGAGTTTATTACTGGGGCTTGGGTATCGACTTTTAGGGTTTTTATTTTTGAGTTGGCTGTTTTTCCTAAAATGTCTGTTATGTTAAACCAGTATTGGATTTCTTGCCCATTGAATTCTGATAGATTTACTTGTTGAAGACAGAGAGTTCTGCTTCTTTCTTTTGTACATTGTGCTAGGTCTACAGGTACTGATTTAATTGAGTTTCCGTAATATAATGTTAGGTCTTTGGGGTTTGCTTCTTGGAATTCTACCTCAAAATTTCCTAAGGCAAATCCTCTTGAAGGTTCTGTTCTTGTAATTCTTGGGTCTCTTGTATCAACTGTGAAATTTATTTCATGAGAGATGTTTCCTGAGTTGAAAATCCCAAGGATTATTACGTTGTGAAAGCCATCGTTGAAGGGTTTCTCTTTTAATTTGGAGAATCCGTAGGAGTCACAATTTCTGCATAAGGTTCTGAATCTTTTCCCGTTGTCGCTGTATCTGAAGAAGTTTACATTTGTGTTCATTGAGAGATTTATTGGGACTTGTCTTGATGTATAGATTGTGTCTTGAATTGGTGAGAAAATGTCTATGCTTCCGGGGAGAACTTCAACTGTCACATTTTGAGTTGCTGCTATGGCTAGTGGGACTAGAAGAATTGATAATAGTATTAGGTATTTTTTCATGCTTTTTTTCTCCTGTAAATTGTGATTGCTGTAATTAATATGATTAAAGTTATAATTATTATTGTGGTGTTTTGTGTGGTATTGGACTTAATGGTTTTTTCTTGGTTTTCTTGGTTTTCTAGTTTTGGGCTTTGGGGGATTTCTTGGTTTGATAATTCTTGGATTTCTGGTTTGTCGTCGGTGGTTTCAACTGGGGGTAAGATTGGGGCTGAGTTTGAGCTTCCGCCCCCTCCTCCACTGCCTTGGTTGTTATTGTTTGGGAGGTCTTGAACTGGAGGGGGTTCTATGGCTTCTTCTATTATTAGCTTTAGCCATACTGCCATTTGAATTATTGAGCTTCCTTCTTGAGCTTGCTTGAAGATTATTGCTCCATGGTATTCTCCTTCATTTTCTGCGGAAAGGCAGACTTCAACTTGTCTTTCTTCTGGGGACAAAAGGTATGGATATGTTATTGCTATATTATGGTCTTCGGCTGTTGTATCAAATAAGCTGACTTTCCATTTTGTTTCTTCGGATTTTGCCCATTTGTCTGAGACTGAGATTGATTCTGATTCTGAGTCTAGAGTTATTGTGCCGCAGGCTTCTTCATTCGGCTGTAGATTGAATGTTAAGCTGGATGGCGAGAAGCCGACAGCTACGGCTGTGGGGATTACAAATATTAAAAATAAAAAAATAAAAATGGATTTCATTTTAGAATGGTGGTGTTCCAGTTATCAAATAAGTTATGATCCCACTTTGCACACCTGCTGGAGTTCCTGTAGGTACATTTAGCGTAGGTATTAATGTTCCCAAAGGATAAGCACATATTGCTGGAAGACCTGTTGGAGTACAATCTAAATCGAGAGTTACTAATCCAACTAATGGGTCTATTGCATTTAGGAATAGATTTCCTGCAAAAGCAGTACCATCTACATCAACAACTTCAATAGATATATTTGAATTACTTCCTGTGGCATTGAAAGTTATATCTCCAGTTATCGCTGGATTGTTAAATGTGCCTGGAAGCAAAGGTCCAAATTCTACTATTGCTGGACTTATGAGAACAGTTATATTTTCTCCGACGCTTGCGTTAATACCTTGATCAACGGCAAGGACTCCTATAGATCCGAAAATTGAGAATATACCGAGTACAATGAAACTTATTAAAAGTTTTTTCATCTCTTTTTTATTTACCTCCTTTCATCTTTTTAGGGTATTACATCTGTCTACGATTATATAAATCTAAAGCATCAAATTAAAGTAGTTACATTTGGCTTGGTTACCTGTATTTGCAGGTCTTACCGTGCCAACCGCCGACGATTGATACATCTTGGTTGTCAACTTGACCATCGTAGTTTAAGTCGGCTTTGTCGCACCATCCGCCATATCTAGCAGGACGGCAATCTGTTCTTCCGAACTCTCCGCCTATTTGACCTAAGTCTGCTACATCTATGACCTTGTCGCCGTTCTGGTCTACTTGGACACATCTATTATAGAATTGCTTTGTTGGTTCCCAGGGTTCTACTGTAAGTGCTACAACTAAAGGTACTAATAGTAAGCCAAGAATTATGATAGCAATTGTTAATTTTTTCATGTTTACCTCCTTATCTTTTATTGTTGAGTATTTATTTATGTTTTTCGTTTACACGTTTACTTGAATGCTTCTGCCTGCTGAGTTGCCTGCTTCGTCAAAGACTTGGATGTCTATATTATGGAAGCCGGAGCGTAGTGAGATTTTTTTGGTGCATTCATTATTTCTTAGACGTGAGCAGAATCTTTTCCAACGGGCTCTGCTTGATCCTTGGTCTACTATGTATTTGGCTTCGTCGAAATTAGGCTCTGTTATGTCTAAGGTGACTTCTACTTTTCTTTTATTGATAATATGGGTTAGAGAATTTATTATAGGAGGGGTTATGTCAACCTTTAAGAAATTTGTTTTTGACAGGGCTTGGACTTGTGCCATATCTGTTAGAACTGCCCAGACCTCTATGTTTTGACCGTTGTATTGAGATATATCAACAAAAGTAGTACACTTTTGTTTTTTCTTATTTGGAATGCATTCTGATTGGATATCTACAGAGTGAGAATTGAAGCCTTGGAAAATATTTCCGTAGTTTAAGATTAGAGATTCTGGGTTGGCTTCTGTGAATTGAATCTCAAAGAATCCTGAGGCGAATCCTTTTCTTGGTTCCAATTTATTTATTCTTGGTTTTTTAGAGTCTATGTAGAATTGAACTGATTCGAATGAAGGATTGTTGTTATTATCTATTGCTCTAAAAGTTAGATCATTCAAGCCTTCTTTGAAGCTTCTTTTCTTTGAGTAAGAAAGACAGTTCTTGCAAACATTTTTCCAGCGTCCTTTGCCATTTATGTTGTCTAGGTATGTGATTTTTGATTGCTCATTTAGTAATATATCTAGAAGAATTGAGCGGGAGGAGTAGACATGGTCTTGTGATGGGCTTAAGAGAGTTATTATTGGAGGGTTTGAATCTAAGGTTGGTGTGCCTCCAGGTTGATTACTGCAGTCTGGAGTTAATTGGTTACAGGCTAACCAGTTTCCTTGGTTGTAACAATCCTGAGAAGGTTTGTATTCGGACATGCAGAGGAGATATCCAGAGTTTGGGGCTGTTCTGTCTGGAACAAGAGGGTTACAATAATTAATGTGTTCTCCTTTACTGAAACATGCCCAGAATTCTGCTGATACTGCGGGCAAGACAAGCATGACTAGGAAAACTGCTGCTGTCATTAAGATTATTGTGTTCTTTCTCATTCTACTTGGCCTCTTCTTGCCTTTTGGGCTACTGAAAAAATAAAGAGATTAGGAAAATCTCTAATTTTCATTTGGTCTAGCAATCACCAAAAACCAAATGAAAATAAATATAAAAAATAAAAAATAAAGTTTTTGGTCTTAGATAGCTTCTCCCCAGAAGAAAATACTTCCTGTGTCAAAGTCACCGTTACATGGTTCAGGCAAGGCAAGTCTAAAGGTCACTGCTGCCTCTGCACCTGGTGTTAACGTGTTAGCTTGCCAGTAAGTACCGTCAAATGCTTCTTGAAGAAGTTCATTTGTACCGTAGAATGGATTTGGATCGTTAAATCCGATACCATATGCAATTGGCAAGTATCCTTCAACATCTGATCCTCTTGAGTCTGTTATAGATGAGTAACCTCCGTTTGTTACGAAGTAAGCAAAGTTGTCTAGTTCTAAGGTGTTACTTGTTGGACACATAGCTCCTGATGATGAGGAATCATAGAAGTCTGTACCAGATATAAACATATCTAATAGGACTCCGGAACCGTCGTCTGCGTCGTTACCTACAAGCAAAGTCTCAGAGTAACTTAATGTTCCTGGTCTTACATCATCAAATGTAAGATCTCCGTCAATGCTTAATGCAATAACAGGGTTAAGGAACCAATACTCATTCTCAGCCATTGTACCAGTTAGGCCATCGATGTCTTCTGCTTCAACTGTTAACCAGTATTCTCCGTACATGGAGTCTGGTGTTTCAACTGTCAAAGTACAAGAGTAATAACCTGCTACTTCTGCAAGATCAGCTCCTGTAAGATCTTCTTCCAAGATGTGAGCGTTACAGTCAGAATCAACTGTGTAAGCAACGTCTACGAAGTCACAATTAACTTCAATATCATTACCTGCACCTTGTGTTGAACCAATTGTACCGAAAACGTCAACGATTTTCTCGATTCCATTCTTGTCCATAACTAATACTTCCCATCCAATTTGTTCTCCTTCGAAAGCATAGTTATTTGTTCTTTCAGTAAGATCTTCACTGTCGTTTGAAATTCTTCCTGGTTCTGTCGCGTCATCAAGGACAACACGATCACCACACATCCAAACCTTAGGTTCAAAATCTTCTGTTATGATGTCTGGTGTTATACCAGATCCAACATTAATAGCAAAGGCCACTGGAACTACAGATACTACAAAAAGACCGAGTACCAATAGTGTTAAAATTTGTTTCATTTTAATAACCCCCTTTCAGCTAATAAGTATAAACTTGATGTTGCATCATGGATAAAGAGTGATGCCTCTTTTTGGTTCCTCATGTTTTAGAGTGGCATTAAATCTTATTTAAACACTGTTGTGTTCTAAAGCAAGAGTTTTGTTGTTACTTCTTTTTGATTAAAGTGGTTTTATCGTCGATAAAAATGTTCTCAGAAGGAAGTGATAAATATTAACAGTGTGCACGCAGAACAAGGTTCCACGGCAACTTCAACACTGACGTGATTGAAGTGAAACAGAGGTT
>CEPZ01022939.1_pt1 | contig 17272 bp, 19 predicted proteins | sample 530461 | NCBI WGS metagenome assembly CEPZ01 (sample SAMEA2620106, study PRJEB7988) | marine metagenome | isolation source: saline water (ENVO:00002010), including | reverse complement strand
TACTGTTTGATCTGGAATATCACTCACAACAGGTGCATTATTTGTTGGAGTTACAGGAGGTTCTTCATCCTCTCTAACTTCAAGTGTTCTAAAATCAAAAGTTTTAATATCCTCTCCAATCATTCCATCCCTATCTCTTACTTGCACCCTTATAGTAGTTTCATTAGTTTCTTCAGGATAAACATGGTCTGTTCTACTATTTCTTCTAAATAGATTTGTTTTCCATTCAGTATCAAATACCCCATCGTCTTCCCAGTCGTATCTATAATCTAGTTGTTGTTTGAAATTCTCTTGATCCCGTGAATTTCCAGTATTAACTCTAATCAAGAATCCACTATCTACTCTCTGAACACTACCCAAAATACTTAAAATAGCCCTAGGAGGAGTTTCTTCCCAAAAGAATCCTTCTTCATAATAAGGTAGATTATTGTCTTTCACATATACCCTAACTATCCCTTCTTTACTTCCAAAACCATCATCCAGTTTAAATACTAATTGATAAGGCTCATTTAGACCTCTTCTTGAATCTTCAGGGTCAACCCATCTTTCATTATAAGTACCTTGCTCTTTTCTTATATCCCAGATAAACCTACCTCCCTCTAATCTGCTTCCTTTTAGCTCTTCACTTTCAGAACCATCTGGGTTAATCACCTTCTCTAATGTAATAGTTACATTATCTCCTTCAGGATCTGTCTCATTTGTAACCTCAAATTCCACACTTTCTCCTTCCCATTCTTGATAAATGTATCCACTCACTTCCACACCTTCACTAATTCTCAATTCCTCTATAGGTAAAATAAGAGCTGGTAACCTATTGATATCCTTCACCTTAACTTCAAAATTAACCTTCCTATTTGAAATACCATCACTCACCACTATATTAAAACTAATTCTTTTCTCAGTATCTGGATGTTGAACTACATCATAACCCGGAGTATATGATATTTCATTACCATTTATACTCATTCCAGCTGGCTCATCTTCTAGACTAAATACAATGTTCCCTGGATATATATCCGCATCCACATCAGATCCCTCTAAAAGCAAAACCAAATTTTCTTTTTCATTTACTTCATCTGATGTTACAGTCTCTTCTGTATTCACATCTTTAACTATAACAAAAGGGGCTTGATTCTCTGGCTTAGTCACTTCCAAAGTAAATTCTTGACTACCTTCGATTCCATATAAATCTCTTACAGTCACTACAATATTATAACTTCCATCCTGATCTGCTCTAGGCTGCCAAGTTATCTCTCCCCTATATTTTCCAATCTCCATACCTTCTGGTCCCATCACACTATATCTAGGGAAATTACCAATCCTTTCTCTTACATTTACCTCTTCTCTATTACTTCCCACATCATACACATATTCATCCCCAATTCTATTTAATGTAAATTCAGTTACAGGACTAGACGTAAATTCAATTGGATCTCTATCTGCCACTCTAAAACTTATACTTTCAGCAGAATCACTCCCACCAAAACCATCATTTGCAGTAATAACAAAGTCATAGTTCCCTGCATCATCATAACTTGTTTGCCAAGTTAAAACATTCCCTTCTTGTACAAAGTTACCTTGATTTACACTATAAGTTAAATTATCTCCATCTGCATCATTTGCTTCTACTTCATACTTAATAACTTGATTTTCTACAGCATAAAAAATTCTAGGTTCCAATCTTTCTACCTTGGTTATACTAGGTCCCCTATTAATATCCTTTACTTTTATAGTAAATACTTTCTTAATAGTATTAATTCCATCTGTTGCACTTACTTCAATGTCCATAGACTTTTCAGTTTCAGGATGTATTACTGTATCAAAATTCGTATTTACTTCTAAAAATACTCCCGTCCTAGTTAAATCCGCTTCACTTTTAAAACTATAATCAATGGAACCCCCTTCTTTCTTTGATTCTATTATAAGGACATATCCTCCATTTTCATCCATTTCAGCTCCTGTTATTTCCTTTATATTAGAATCCAAAAATCTTAATGTTAATCCAGTATCTTTACCAAAACTTTTAGTGAATAAAAGAAAGTCTGCAAATTCAACTACCCCATCACCATTTAAATCCGCGATTAAATCTCCACTTTCATAGGCTACAGAAAAGATTACAAAATCAGAAAAGGTCACAACACCATCATAATTTAAATCCCCCCTCACAATTCCATCCCATACTGATTGCTCTTTTATTGGTGGTTGTACTGGTGGCTCTACTGGGGTTTGATTCACATTTACTTTAATAGTTTTAGTTACTTCCCCCCCATTACCATCTCTTAAAATAATTTTTACATTATAACTTATAGCACCTTCAATCACATTCAAAACTAAAGGTTGATTAATATCTACATTAAGAAAGATTTGAGGAGACATGTCTATATTTTCAGGACTAACAGTAACTTGATATGCCAAAACATCATTAACATCTACATCATTACTTCCACTTAAATCAAAGTCAATATCTCCTGCATCTACAGTGATTTCATTTCCTACTACTTCCCCATTTCTTTTAACAACTAAAACAGGTACATTATTAGCAGATGCGGGTTGTGTTTTTTTCAAAACCTCTAACCTTAAATCTTGCTTTAAAATATCTCCTTCATTATCCCTCACATAAACTAACACCTTATATTCTCCTGGTACTAGATTATTAAGAACATATTCTTTAAATACCGGTTGGTTATTTACATTTGTAAAACCAGTATCATCCTCAAAAGCGCTCCCTACTAATACATTATTATGATCTCTTAAACTTATATCTACTAGTCCACTTCCTCTATCACTCCACATAGAAACCCAAAATTTCGCACTTTCGTCTTCATTTATAGTAATAGTTTTAACAATATCACCATTTCCATTACTAAAACTATTTATCACACTTACTCCCGCTTGTACACCCCCCATTAATAATAGAAATATAAAAGGGAATATCAAAATATTTTTATTCATTTTTAATTTCCTCCCGGTATTTTTATTGGGAAAGTAAACTGAACATCATGCTTACCCCCCTTTAGATTGTAATTGTATTTCAAACTTATCCCTTTACATGCAGGTCCTCCCCCAATTCTAGCTTGCTTTTTCCAACCCTTACCAAAAATAACTTGGTCTGGGTTTCTATCTATCACTTCTCCACTAGCATCAAATTGTCTTGGACTTATTTTTCCAGATGTTTGTATTTTTTGTGCTCCTAATTCTCCTCCAAAAACCAAAGACCAATTAGGTCTAAATCGATAATGGAAATTAGTCCCCAAAATTAATTCAGTTTCATCTCCAGTTACATTTCTTTCAGTTTCATGATAATTCCCAAAAGCATCTGGAGCACTTCTCTGGTTTTCAGAATCCGGATTATTTCCACCCATTCCTACCCCTCCATATATATCTATAGGCCCCTTTCCAAATCCTATTAGTCCTCTTTTAGGATTTACTCCCCCACCTACTACGATTCTAAAATCATATGGAGATTCTTTTTCTGTTTCAGAATCCGGTTTATCTTGTTCTTGAGGTTTCCTTTTCCCGCCAGGTCTCGGAGGTGTCATAGCTAATATTTCTTCTAACCCTAGCCCTTTCATATCATCATAATCTTCAAAATTATGTTCTCCATTTGCAAATTTTGGTAAGTCCTGATCATAATCATTCTCTACTAAAACAGTACCATTTCCATCCCTTAATTCTACATGAACTTCAGCTCTCCCTTCATTTGTTGTATAGTCCACGTTTAGATAGGTATCTCTATCATAATCTTCAAATAAGTTTTTTACTTCTCCCTCTTTATAATTAAAGAAATTAATCAAAGCTGCCCCAATTCCAGATTTTTCACGGAATTCTTTCACTTCTAAATCATCTAAAAATAAATTAATTCCAAAAGCATTTCTTAATACACTTCCTAAATTATCCATTGCTTCTTTTTTATCAAAACCTTCAATCTCAAAACTCGCTTGTTTATTATTCTTATCAAAATTATATAATACACTTCTAGGTGAATTAATACTTAATCCTACTTTATTCAAATCATCCCCTAATTCATCAGATAATTTTAGAGAAGCAGTACCTACACTATCTGGAGTAGCTATAACTCTTTTTAAGAATACGTTTTTCGTCACATCATCAATTGTAAGTCCCACATCTCTAATTCCTTTTTGAGTTAAGAAACTATAAACCTTGTCTCCCTCATTACCGTATTGTTGTAAGAATTTTTCAAAAGACTCACCTTGTAAATTATAACTCTTTCCATTAATAATCCCCTCTAACATTAAATCATTAAAAGCCTCTCCCCTTAGTTTTTGAAGTACCTCTACTGGGACATTATACTTTTTTGCCAAATCTTGAAAAAAATCTGCTCTTAATTGTCCCGGAGTTAAAACTGCTAATTGACCCGCCAATAAAGGAGTCAAAACTACACTTCCAATCTTATTTATAATTTTTTTCATTTTCCAGTATTAATTAATTCTCCATCTCTATAGTCAAATTCATCCCTCTTACCATCACTATATATAATAGTTATATTCCAAATTTTGTCTTCTTCCGGTCTTATAGAAACAGGCTTACCCAGTTTTTTATCTCCAATTTTTTGTTCTATTGTAGGGATCAAACTTGGATCGTACTTTTCATCAATTTTATCCCTGGTTGTTTCTCTTCTTGCTAATTCTACTGCATTGTCTGTAGTTTCATCTACATAAGTCAAAGCATCAAATTTACGACCTTCTTTTAATCTATACCCTCTCTCTCTGCTAGGATGGGTATTTAATATCGCTAATTTTTGTTCTTCAGTACTAATTACTTTAGCATCTAAAGTATTAATTTGTCCTTTATAGGCATTAGCTTGTCTTCTATATGTATCTCTTTCCCCTTCGGTTCTTTTTTTAGCTGCAGCTATATTATCTGCTTTTTTTTGAGCTAATCTAGCTTCATTTTCTTTTTCTAATTTTTCTGCTTCTGCAATTGACCTAAGGCTATCTGCCTTATTTTTAGCAAGCTCTGCTTCAGTTAGTTGACCTTCATACAATCCTATCACTTCTTCTTTTCCATCTTCTACCGCATTATTTTTACTAATAACGTGATAAGTTCCCAAACCTAAAACACCCAGAGTAGTAACTCCGTAAATAAGTCCTTTAACTCTTTTACCTACCTTGCTTGAAGGTAATTCATTTCTATTTTTAAATGTCATTTTGTTTATTCTCCTTTGTTTTTAATACTCCCAAATCTTCTAATCGGGAATCTATCAAACGGGTAGCTAATTCTATAAGAGCTGGACCGTAACCCCTTTTTTCTTCAAAACTTCCTTTATAAGAGGCCATATAGGGTACCCCTGTATTGGAAGAATCTCTAACTTGAGACATAGTATAAAGTAAAGTAGGCACATTTGCAAACAAAAATTTCCCCACCCTTTGACTTTGTAAATCTTCATTTGTTTGATCTAACATTATAGCCGCGTATTGCATATGCTTTCCTTCTCCTCCCAACAAGTCAGATATTTTATCTGCTAAATTACTGACAAAGTTACTGAATTTTCCCTTCCCCCCTAAAGACTTCATTAAAAGTCTCCTGGTCTCTTCTCTATTTTCTTCTGGAACTTGATTAATAATTAAATTATTATCTCTGGGTTTTATAGTGGTCCTGTTTGAAAGTAATCTTGCTAAGTTTCTAATTCCTTTAAAACTCCCATTGTTTTCATAGTCTACTACATAAAGTCTTTTGTCACACCCCACATAAGCATCTAAATGACTAATTCCGCTAAAAGGTGGAAAATCAACTACAACCACATCCGCATCTAGTTTTCTTGCTTGTTTTAGAATTGTTTGATAAGTACCTTTTAATTCTATTTCCGCATCTTCTATTTCAGGCCTAGTTAATTTAATCAAATTATCAGATATGTGTTCTGTTAAATAATATTTTAAATTTGGATTTCTTTTACTCTCCACCCCGATGTCATCCATTTTTTTCTTTTCAAAAACAAATTCTACTTCAGTTAATCGACCTTTGTGCTTTATGGCCTGTTGAATTCTTCCACTATCTCTCCTTGTTGCAGGCTTAGCTACTTTCTCACCTAAAATTACATCTGTTAAAGAACCCTTTTCAAAAATAGAATTTCCAAATTCATCTCTCTCTAATCCTATATCATCATAAGCGTATTCATTATCATTTGGATCCCAATAATCTCCATCCACAACCGCTACTCTTGCCCCCATTTTTGCAGCTGCGTGTCCTAGGTTCATAGCTACAGTGGATTTTCCTACTCCCCCTTTTGTAGTAATCACTCCCCAAATTTGAGGACCAAAATTAGTAGCATCAAAAAATTGAGAAGTTTCAACAACTGCCCTATCTAATTTATAATCTTCATTTTCAAATTCAATTACTGGTTCTATAAAACTTTCTCTATCCCGAAATCTAATAGGTATATCCATATTAATTTTAACCCCACTATATCCACGTTAAAAAACACTTTATAAACCTTTCTAAGAATTACCATTTTAGAATAATTACAAAAAATTTCTTTTGTCATTAATAGTTACAACAAAAATGGGGACGGAGGGATTTGAACCCCCATCAACCGGTCTGGAGCCGGTCACACTAACCGGATTATGCTACGCCCCCGGTATTATTTTTTCTAGATTCTAACTATTTAAACTTTATCCACCTTTGTCATCACTCTAACAAACAAAAATTTATATATTTCCCATTCTTCATCAAAAATATGCCTAAAACATCTAATGGAGAGGTCTTATACCGCATACAATTCCTTAAAGGCTTAGCCATAGCCCAAATTAGATCTCAAGAGCATCTTAGAATCATTAAAAAAGGCAAAGGTACCGGGCTCCTAGAAAAAATTATCACTTTAATAGAAGAAAATAGATTTCAAATTGCCTTCAATAAATTAGCCCAAAACTTCCCTCAAAATCATGCTCTCAATACTTTACAAAAAATCATAAAGCTTCGATTTTCCTTATTTCCTCAGAAGAAATAGCACACCCTCTTAACTTCAAACCCCACAACAACCCATCTAATAATTCTTTTTTATACCTTCCATCTAATTCTTTTAACAACCCTAAAGAATAAGCCACATATCCCAACTCCACACTCCTAATTATTTTTATATCTTTAATTTTTTCTCTAAATAATTTTAAATTATTTTCATTAACTAATACCCTTCTTTTCAATTTTTTTTCTAATAACCTCTTCAAACCCCTTACATCTTCTACTAACATTCTCATAGTTCTCTCATCTACCACATAAGTTCCATTTAATTCATTAGCTATAACTAAACTTTCCACCTCAGCCAAATCTAAAATCTTAATATAATCATCAGCTCTAAAAACCCGATTAGCCACTTTTAACACTTCCAAGCTTTTATTCCTTAAATTTCCCCCATAAATTTTTAGAACATCACTATTAATTTCTTTTAATATCTGTAAAGCTTCTAATTTAAATTTCTTCCCTTTCATAGGCCTATTTACTAGCTCTTCTTTAACTTTCTTAGAAATCAAAAATTCCCCTCTAAATTTTTTTTTTAATAAACCTAGAATATTTAGTAAACTATTCATACTTATACTAATTATACTGCTCGTATCAAACACTAAATTCTTATTTGAATAAGCTTTTGGCATATTTTATCCTCTCTCCCACATTTATTCCACTAACAACTTCATGAATCCCGGTCTTTCCAGCATATTGCATCAGATCCCATTTACTCACCCCTAATAATTTAGCAGTCCTGCCTATAGATATACCATGTTCATATAGTCTACTTCCCTTACTTATCTTAGACATAGAAAAGACTTCTTGGATATTTTTCCTTAATTTGGGATCTAAATGTCCTATTTCAGTTAAGATAGTTTTTAATTCATCTCTAAATAAAGAAAATTTGTGTTGTTTTAAAGCCAATTCTGCTTTCTTAATTCTCCCCTCCATTATCTTAAAACATTCTTTCCAGCCCCTTAATTCCCGATAGTCTGTTCTTCCCAAAATTTTAGACAGACTAAACATAAGAACAGCAACCCCGATATTATCACTATCCTGAAAAATGCTGGCAGAATGTATGGTCTGATTACTCAAATCTTTCAAGGTTTTAACATCATCTTTTCTTATAGCTTCTAAACCTTGTTCTAAAATCCTTAAGATATTCTTCCTACTAGATTCTTCCATACCCCTATAGAAATAAAACTACTATTTATAGTTTATCTAAAGGACTTGCTAGAAAACTATGTTAAACTAAATGTGGGGGCTTCTTTAAAAAATAAAAAACCCCTCTCAACTCAGCGGACGCAGTTTTCCAGAACTCCGTTTCCTTCCGTCACCCATAACTGAAAACGTATAACATCACTAGTTTCAATTGTCATGTATGATAAATAGTTGCCGCCTTTGAAACAGAAAAATGATCTTATTTGATTTTTGCTTTTTCCTTGGCAATTTTGGCCTGTAGCGATTTAATAGCTGCTTCATTCTTTACTATCAACTCACTATTTTTAACTAATGCTTGTCTAACACCCTGATTGCCACTAAGGGGGGTTTTGCTACTATCACTTCTTAAACTTTTATTTTCATCAGAAGCCTGTTTTATTTGACTTTTCAAAAATTGGATTTCTTGTTCCCATCCCTTTATCTTCCTTTCACTTGATTTACCAAAACCCAAATATTTGCTACGCAGAAATCTCATCCTCTTAGCCATACAAAACCAAAAATGTTTTTTACTTATAAATTTTTCGGAGACAATCGATTAAATTTAGTACACGACAATCCGAAAATCTTTTCATCCACATTTATGATAAATAATAAACTCCAAAATAAAACAGGGTTCTTTATGTTTCTAAAAGCTCTTCCCTTTGTGTTAGTATATATGCTATTTTTGGGTATTCTAGACACTATAAATCCCTGGTTGGGTCTCATTAAAATATTCACTGGGTTATTTGTAATTCCAATATTGGCTATAAATTTTATAAATAAAGAAACTGTAAGTTCTTTTTTTGAATTTGGAATAGTGAAATATGTCTTTACTAATTTAGGAGATTATATTGTAGCTATATTGAAAGAAATTTTATTACAATTAATATTTTTTATCATGTGGATTATTTTAGTAAGTTTACCGGCCGGTTCATTTACAAGGAATATATTTTTAGCTGATTTTTACAGAAGAAGAGTAAAATAATATTTCTTATATGCGGAGTTCGGAACTCTGCGCTCTCGCCTTCGCCTCAGAAATTATTATTCATTATCAAAGTCTTCCAATAAATCATCTAAGATCCCATACTGAACATCCAACGAAGAATATAATTTTTGTAGTAAATCATCTTTTGGGACCGATCTTCCTTTTACATATAATGAAACACTTTGCCTTGTGACCCCTATTTCTTCAGCAAGCCAAGATTGATTCTTTCCAAGATTTTTCAATCTTCTTCTTATTAAACCGCCTAATCTCTGATTTTCTGGCCTATTAACCTTCTGTCTCCCTCGATAATCCTGATATTGACTTCGTGATTCAAATGGCTGTCCTGTTTCTGGATTAACTCTTTGTCTCGCATTATAATCCTGATATTGACTTAGTGATTCAAATGGCTGTCCTGTTTCTGGATTAACTCTTTGTCTCGCATTATAATCTCGATATTGGGTTAGTGATTCAAATGGCTGTCCTGTTTCTGGATTAACTCTTTGTCTCACCCTAGTTAAACCATACACAGATGGATAAGAAACTCCAGTTTGTCTAGCTATTTCAATAGGAGACAACCCACTACCATGATCATACAATTTCATGATTTCTTCCTTCGTTTCATTAGATATTCTTTTCGGCATGTTCAAAAGTATTACATAAGACTTTATAAAATTTATGTATATTTGCTACTAATAAATGACTATCTAATAAAAATAGCAGGGGCGCCTAACAAACACTTCTAAACTCTTCGTATGTTCCATGTTTGCAGGCTCCATCCAAATTCGCTTCGCGAACTTCTCAAAATCTTTCTCAGCCATCCCCTGATCATCCACCCCAAGATAGTCAAATCAAAGCTTTAAAATTATTTAGAGAAGGTGCGCACAAAACAAAATCTTATAAATATGTCGAATTTAACAAAATAATATGGAAAAAATTAAATGCTTAGTTACTGGCGGAGCAGGTTTTATTGGTAGCCATCTGGTTGATAGATTATTACATTTAGGATACGAGGTTATTGTAATTGATGATTTATCTTCAGGGAAAAAGGAAAATTTAGAGCATCATAAAAATAATCCCAATCTAAAACTTTTTATCAAAAACATTTGCGATAAAGGTATTGGTAATTTATTTGAAAATATTACAATCGTTTTTCATGTTACCGCGATTCCAAGAGTTCAGTTTTCAATTGAATTTCCAGAAAAAACAAATGAAGTAAATATCACTGGAACATTAAATATTTTAGAAAATGCAAAAAAAGCAGGTGTGAAGAGATTTGTATATTCTGCTAGTTCTTCAGCATATGGCAATCAAGAGAAAATGCCCTTAATTGAAACAATGATTCCAAATCCAATGTCCCCATATGCTTTACAAAAACTTGTGGGCGAATATTATTGTAAATTATATAACTTGCTTTTCGGCATGAAAACAATATGTTTAAGATATTTTAATGTCTATGGTCCAAGACAAGATCCTTCAGGAGGATATGCTTGTTTGATACCGAAATCAATAAATCTTGTATTGAATGGAAGAAGTCCAGAGATAAATGGTAATGGAGAGCAAACAAGAGATTTTACATATGTAAGGGATGTTATTGAAGCAAATGTTCTTGCAGCCACAACAAATAATGAAAAAGCTTTTGGGCAAATTTTTAATGTAGGCAATGGTAATAACCTCTCTGTTAATGATGTAGTAAAAAGCATTATTGGAATCAAAGATATAAAACCCGAATACAAACCGCCTGTCATTGAACCAAAAGATACTTTAGCAGATACTACAAAAATAAAAGAAATATTGAAATGGCAACCAAAATTTAATTTTGAAGAGGGTATTAAAGAAACAATAGACTGGTTTGAGAAAAATTAATGCTATATTCCATACCCTTTTAATTTAACTTATTTAAAAAAATAAAAAAAAATTAAAAGAATATATTTCGGCTAAATTTACTCTTCAGTTTGTTCTTCTGCAGGTTGTTCAGGTTGTTCAGCTTGTTCTTCTTGAGGTTCGTCTTGAGCTTCTTCGCCTTCTTCAGGTAAATCGTCTCTTTCGCTACCTTTTTGAAGCAATTTAACGTCTTTAGCTTGTTTTCCTCTTTCGGTTTCAGCAGGTTCGAAAGATACTTTATCATTATCCCTTAAGATAACACCTTGTTCCACAGCACTATGATGTATGAAATATTCTTCCCCATCATCGCCAGCAATAAAACCATATCCTTTTTCTCTGTTAAACCACTTAACTGTTCCTTCCATTTTATTCCTCCTATATACTTATTACCCAATTATTTAGGCAATACTCTAAAATCGGAAATGGCCCTTTTTAAGCTTTTAGGTTATATAGATTAATATCCAAATCTATTTTCTATAAATGGGTCACCAATCAACTTATATGTCACATTTCCTCTTCCCCTTTATATTGAAAATAATGAATTTAAAATATATAGATTTATTTATTTTAATTTTAAGATTTTGACTTTATGGATAGTTTAGACTTTGTGGACCATGTTTCAAATTTCAAAACATTTATAACCCTTAATTTTACCTATATATAATATGATCTTAGCTGACAGAGTTCGAAGTCATAGTTGATTTTTCTTAGTTTTAACTTTATTATTTTAAATTAAAATTACTTTTGGGAGACTCTTAAAATGTGGATATGGGATAAAAGACAGGAATTAGGGAAAAAACCAAAGAACTATCTTTCTCTAGATAAATTTCCAAAAATTCAAGGCTTAGATTTAGAAAAAGAATTTAACTTAGATTCTTTCTTAGAAACTTATACCCATATGGGATTTCAAGGTTCTAACTTGGGAATGGCTATTTCCATCCTAAAAGAAATGTTAGAGAAAAAAACACCCATATATATGTCATTTACCGGAAACATGATTTCCTCCGGAAACCGAGAATTAATCACCTATTTAGTTAAGAACAAATTACTTGCTGGAATTGTTACTTCTGCTGCTTCTATAGAAGAAGATGTTATGAAATCCCACTTGCCTTTTCATTTAGGTACTTTTGAAGCTTCAGGTTCTTTCTTATTAGAAAACACTATCGGTAGAATCGGAAATATTTTTGTTCCGGCCGAAAGATATCTTTACTTTGAAAGATTCTTAAATGAATTAATTCCAGAAATTTATAAAAAACAAAAATCACTTGGCAAAGTATTCTGTACTCATGAAATAACGAAAGAAATTGGCTTGCACATAGCTAAAAATGAATACACTCAAAAGAATAAAGAAACCTCTTTCTTATATTGGGCTGCGGTCCACAATATACCTGTTTTCTGTCCGGGCATCACAGACGGGGGTCTAGGAGATATTTCTACTTTTATTAAAAAGAAGTATCCGGACTTCTATATAGATATAACTGGAGACAATCAAGCTCTAACTAAAAAATTAATGAATGAAAAAACTGCAGGCTGTATTGTTCTGGGCGGAGGTTTATCCAAACATTTCTTACTAAACGCCGCTATTTTCAGAGATGGTTTTGAATACGCTATTTATCTAACAACAGCTACTTATTTTGATGGTTCAGATTCTGGGGGGAACCAAGAAGAAGCTATTTCTTGGGCTAAAATCAAACCTCAAGGAAAACGAGTAAAAGTAATCTCAGACGCAACTATTACTTTCCCAATCTTAATGTCTGCTCTAAAATGCCGGAAATAAAAGAATATCACTCTAAAACCAGGGGGTTTTTTATAAAAGCTGAAAAATTATTGGAAACTCAATCTAAATTTCAAAAAATAGGATTATTTAAACATGATTTCTACGGAAAAATTTTAAGATTAGATAATTATTTCCAATTATCCGAATTTGATGAATTCCTCTATCACGAACCTTTGATCCATTTCCCTTTATTTTCTCACCCAAGTCCAAAAAAAGTTTTATTAATTGGCGGGGGAGACTTTTGTTCTGTAAGAGAAATCCTAAAGCACCCTATAGAGAAAATAACGCAAATAGAATTAGACCCAGACGTAGTTAAGATTTCTAAAGAACATCTAAAAAATATCAACAAAGAATCTTTTAAAGATCCTAAATTAAACTTAATTATCCAAGATGGTTATGAATATCTAAAAACTACAAAGGAAAAATTTGATGTAATTATCTTAGACCTAACAGACGCAGTAGGAGAATCTAGAAAACTTTACACCCAAGAGTTTTATGAATTAGTTTCTATACGTTTAAATGAAAAAGGTATTTTATCCTTACACATCGAACAACCTTTAACCTATCCTAAAATCTTTAGTAGAATTTACAATACCTTAAAATCTGTTTTCAAATATCTGGAATTACATTCTATTTTTGTTCCTATTTATGGTACCTTGATTTCTTTTGGTTTATGTTCTCAAAATTTAGATTTCAAAGAGATAAATGTAGAAAAAACCCTACCAGATTTAAAATATTTTTCTCCAGAAGTTTTCAAATCTGCTTTAGTAACACCCCAATACCTTGTAGATTTAACAAACCTAGACAAAAGAATAATAACCCAACAAGAACCTTTAGAAGACTTAACTTAAAGTTCCTTTTCCACTCAATCCCACTTCAGGAGTTTCTAATTCGTTTCCAGAATTAAAATCGATCCAAGTAAACCATTTTCCCTTCTTCTTATAACTTTTCTTGGCTAACAGCACTACACGAGATAGAATATGCTCGCTTACTATTTCATAATCTTCTAACTCTTTACATAAAATTTTGGAAAATTCCACAACATCTTCATGTAAAGGCATATTCTTTTCTTCTAGCCTTTCTCTTGAAGAACCAATAAACATATATCCCTTCACTTCCACAAAATCAGGATCCCCTTTCTTAATTAACTCAGCATAATCTTTCATATCAGACATATTAATACCCTTAATACAAGTCAACCTAATGCAAGTTCTATCCTTTCTTCCTTTCAAATATTCTAAACTTCTTTCTAATCTCTTCCAGAAATCTTTAAACAAAGGCTTGTCGATCTCTTTTAATAATTCTTCATTAGAAGCATCTAAACTCAAATATAATTGGGTAATTTTATCTAGATTTTTAATTTGCTCTGGATATTGACCATTGGTTACTAAAAAGATACTTATTTTGTTCTCTTTTAAGATCTTAATAAAATCATTTATCTTTGGATATAAAATAGGCTCGCCAATTAAACTTAAAGCCACATGCCTAACTTCTCTAGCTTCCTCTAAAAACTTTTTATTTATTTCTTTATAACCTCCAAAACCAGATAATAACTTCTTTTGAGCTTCCAAGCTTTCTTTAAATATTTTTTCAGGATTATCTACCTCTCCTTTCCACCCCTTTACATTAGGAATCTGATTACTCCTCCAGCATATAACACAATTATTAGCACAGCTTAAACAAGTAGACATTTGTAAACACTGATTACTTTTTATCCCGTAGAATTTATGTTTATAGCAAGCACCTTCATTTCTAAGCATTTTGCCGGTCCACCCACAAATTTTAGTTGCACTATGGTTGCCCACGATGTAATAATGTTGTTTCTTTAAGTCTCTCTTTATAATTTCATTTATCATTTTAAACTCTTCAATTCATTAAATATCTTCATATCATTTATTTTAAAACATCTTTTATAATATCCTAATCTATCAATCTCATCTAAAATATTCTTAAAATTTTTAAGATTATGCTTAAACCACAAATTTCCTTCTATAGTAACTGAATGTAAAAAGGGATCTACCTCTTGACCAGTTCCTTTTCTTGAGATTAAACCTTGATTTACAAAATTTGTAACAATTTTACCCAGCTTTAAATATTTAATGTAATCAAGAAAATATTGAATATTCTTAATATCATTATTACCAAAACCAATATGTTTAATTCTTTTCTCTTTTTTATCAATTGAAGTTAAACCATCTCCAATCCACAGGCCCAAAAAGATAGGATCGAGATAAAAATTTTTAGGAATTATATTCACAAATTTTTGGTTATCTCTCCCATGGGGCCCTACATTAAAGAAGTTTTTATTTTCTGAGATCAGTTTCCAATTACAACCCCCTGCTTATTCTGTCTTTTCTGTTTTTGGTACAATTCAGATTTTACTAAAGTTTCACAATTTATTATACAATGTTCTCCATCAAAATTACAAAAATATATTTTTTTAAACATAATTTACAAAGGTAAATTTCATTTATAAACTCTGCGCGGGTATGTGACGGGTGTGTCGTTTAATATTAACGACTCTTTTCAACTCCAACTCTTTTACAGTGTTTTATAATTGGGCATTTGCTACAATGCGGAGAAATGGGACGACATAAATTCTGTCCAAAACTTACAAATATCTTATTCACTTCCATCCAGTATTTTTTTGGTAATTTTTTTCTTAATTCCATTTCAGTTTCAAAATTATTTTCAGTCTTAATATACCCTAGCCTATTAAAAATACGATTTAAATGAACGTCAACGCAAACAGCTTTTTTCTTAAAACCCACAATTAGAACTAAATTAGCAGTTTTTCTTCCTACTCCCGGTAATTTAACTAATTCTTCAATGGTATCTGGAATTTTATCATCTTTAATCTCATCTCCAAGCTGTTTCAAATACTTCGCTTTATTATTGTAAAATCTAATTGGCTTAATTAACCCCTTAATCTTTTCTAAACTTTTATTTCTTAGATCTTCAAAATTCTTAACCTCAGAAAATAATTTATTAGACGCTTTTTCAGTTATTTCATCCTTACTTCTAGCGGATAAAATTGTAGCAATTAAAACTTTAAACACATCTCTCTTTTCACTTCCCATTTTGTTCACACTAGGAACTTCAAATTTAATTACAAATTCTTTTAAAATTCTATAGATAGAATCTATATCCACTTTCATTTATAGACGCTTTTTCTATGCTCAAACTTTAATAAGATTATCTCTTCTCCCCTTACAACATAAACTAGTCTAAATGACTTACATATTCGAAAATTATTTATAATGCTGAATAAATATAGACCATGTGCCTTTAGTTGATTCACTATATTTACTCCATTTAACATTATCTTCAATTAGTCCAACATATTCTGATTTATTTATTTCCATTTGTTTTGTAACCTCTCAACATTAGATTCATTTCTTTAGAATCCTTTGATTGTTTCTGCATTTCTTTTTCTACTCCCTCAAAACCCTTACCATCAAATAAAAGAGTACTTATTGCTTCATTTTGAAATTCTTCACTAAGATATCCTTTTTTTGTTGCTTTTACAATTTCTGTTGAAAGTTTAGTATTATACTCTGAAGGTGTTATAACTTTTTCATTAGTTAATATTTTAATATATGGTAATCCACCAACTCCTACATTTTTTAGGCTAGCCGTTTCAGTAGCATTTATTAGTGCAACAATACCATCTATCTTTTCAATTCCACCTTCCCATCTTTCTGCCCTAGTTTTATCATTAAAGAAAGAAGATAATTCACTATCTGCTGCATCACTACCGCTTCCAAGAGAACAATAATTATCTGCTATAATACGTGGTTTTGCACAATCCATACTAATTTCATACATATTTAAGTTATTTTCACAGTTAGTAAGTGCCAAAAATGAGTTTCTAATTAAAAGGTTCTTTTCAGGATTTTGAATTCTTTCAAAATATTCTCTTGTTACATTTTCATGTATAGGATCTCTTTCATTATTTTCATTTATTCGATATCCTCTTTGAATATCTTTTTCAGATAAACCATATTTAGAAATTAAATGGCCATCAATTAGTTCTCTCTTTTTTTCCAACATGATCATATTAAAATTATTAATCAAATGTTCTGGCCCATTTTTAGTTATTTCACTTTTATTTGCATTTCCCTCATAATTATCAAACCATTTTCTAAATTTGTCTTCTGAAATATCATATAATATATCTGAATAACCAGTTCCACCAACAATTAATATTAATCCATTAATTGAATAATCATGAAGTTTTTCTGCAGTATCGTATTTTCTTCCATGTGATGTAGAAGCTTGTTCATCGGCTACTAATGCGCCTTCGTTTTCATTAAATTTCATTCCATTTATTACAGTCATTTTGTTTATTCCTCTAATATTTGTTTCTCTATCTCTACAAATCTTCCAAAATAAGATCCCTTTCCAGATTCTTCCAAATATCCCTTTAATTTATTCCTATCAAATTTTTCAGTAGAATAATTTTCTACTGT
>CEPZ01045427.1_pt1 | contig 17297 bp, 28 predicted proteins | sample 530461 | NCBI WGS metagenome assembly CEPZ01 (sample SAMEA2620106, study PRJEB7988) | marine metagenome | isolation source: saline water (ENVO:00002010), including | reverse complement strand
CACTTGGAAGTAGGAAGTGTAGACCCTGGTACAATTCTTATATCATGTTGCCAAATATTGTTTCTGTCACGTTTAATATCTACTATAGTTCCAACCTTATCATCATAAAGGTTTATAGTTACTTCCGACATATCGTTATTAGGCTGCACCAATCTAAACATCTTTTCATATGTATAATGATTTTTAGCTAAACCATATATAACCCTGCCTAATTTTGTTATACTAAATTCTATATCTCTTAACTTAGATTTAGGTCTATCAGAACCTAATGCTATCATCTTATCAGTACCTTTACTGGTTTCAGGTGCTTTATCTGGAAACCCATGCATCATCTCTGGAAGTCCAAATATAAAGTCTATATAATGCTCACACTGCTGTATTAATTTATAAAACTCTGCAGCTAATGGTGTAGGTGCAGGATAATGTGGCTCTCCCTGTGATGTATCTACTTCTATTACAGCATTAGGATTAGCCCAATCCTTTTCTAATTGTTCCACACCATCTATAGCACTACCTACAGGAACTAATAATTTTAAACCAGCAGATGCTTGTGCATGTGATATAGCTAATTGCCACAGCTTATTCAATAGTCTTTGTTGTGGTCTAGCTCTAGATACGTCTGAAGTAGAGTATGGAGTTTCAGTCCAGTTATTAGGCATTGGTATTAATGGGTATTCATTAATATTTAAAACATATTCTTCAAGAACGACCTGTCCTAATGAAGAAGTAACGCCAATACGTGTCTGCATTATCTGCTCAAATTGTGCCTGACCATTCTCAAATATACCTGGATTATCCTCAAGGAACATTTGAAACTCACCTTCAGAAAGCACCATCTCAGTTACACCGCCCTGTTGCCCTTCCTGTTGCATCGAAATCCTATAGAACGGTACTTTAGTTTTGTAAAATCTTTCCAATACCTGATATTTATTATCAGCATAACCCAGGTCCTTAGCTTCTGATGGTGTCCACACACTTCTACTATTCTTATTCTGTGCATCTGGATAATCCTCATCATTATAAGCATCTAATTCCTCTATTATTCCAGGTACAACTTCACCAGTCTCTTCATCAACCTGAGGACCTAATTCTGGGTAGAGGGAAACAACCTGTTCACCTGTGAGGATTGTAGAAAGAATGATACCTTCAGCATCATTAAACCATCTATCTCGAGATGACGGAGGAACATAAACACGAAACGGATTGACATGTGTGAACTTTATGTCCCCTCTACCAAAATCAGACTCCCTGTCTGTATAAACATATAAATAACCAAGACCTGTTACCGCATAATCATGTATAGCATCCTTAATATGTGCATCACCATCTGAAGAATCCCATACATAGCCAAGTATAGTCTGCCATACCTTAGCCATCTTAGCATCTGAATCTTCCCTAGGGGAAGCAGTAAATACAGGAGGTCTAGATGTAAGTACAGCTTTCAGCTTTTCTATAGCAGGAGAAATTCTATCCATTGGTACATCAGGCTGATTCCTTTGATTCAACTCATCAGACTCATCTGATGTAAAGTGATTTCCCATATAGAAATCTATATCATTACGTGCCTCAGTATCCCAATCAGAACGTGCATCACGCCATTTTCGGTATAGCTCTTGGTTTAAATCCGCCCTAGGGTCAGTTTCAATCATAAGTTAATATACAACATTTTTTATATATAAATCTATATTTTTGCACCAGTCATCCAATTATACACACTTTTAATAACTTTAGGCTTATCATCACGCTGTTCATACATATCTATATCAATAGTGCTACTCCTAGGTGCCTTAGCAAAATAGTCAGCATAATACAACGCATCCAGTATATCATCATTTTTAGGTAGTGGATGTTCAAAGAACTCATCAACTATCTCTGTCATTTCTCTCCTAATATAAAGTTTCTTAGTATTTACTATTGGACCTAATGATGTTTCAAGCCTATCTGCTTTTTTTATACCAGCTGGAGGTCTGACACCTTTAAATATTCCAGGTATAAGCCTTCTATCGTTTGCAGCCATGCGAGTAACCATATCCCTAACCATTTCCTGAGCAGCTACAGTTTCTATAGTTACACGTTTCACTGGAGAATACTTTTTAGCTAAGTCTATTATTTTCTCAGGAACGTCAAAAGTTGGTATCCTATCACGAAAATACTCCAATACATATCTATTATTGTTAGAATCTACACCCAACACAAGTACTACCTGATAATCAGATGTAGATGTAGCAGTTGCGGCAACATCCACACCTATATAAACATTTATTGGTATTGCGTCTTTACCTGTAACTAAGTAGCTAAATCTACCTTTTGACTCATAACTACCAGTATAGTACTGTATTTTATCAATTTTAAACGAGGCGGATGAAATATCACGTGCATCATTCATATACTCCTGTGCAAACTTATTTACAAGACCAGCCTCTATAAACTCTTTCTTTTTAGATTCAAGCTTTTTAACTGAGAATTGGTCAGACCATAGAGGTATACCATCCTCTATAGCTCTATAAAATGTCACATCCCAAGGATAATCAGCATTATTCTTCTTAGCAGTATTATAACCATCAACTATCATCTGTAGAAAGCTGTCATAATGGACTATAGTACCAGCTAACCATATCCAGCCTTCATTACCAGGTGTCTCCTCAAGTGCAGGAAAAACGGTTGAAACGACCCATTGTTTAATAAGTTCCCGTCTTTCTGGTGTTTTAGTGTTTAATTCAGACTCAAAGTCATCTAACACTATTCCAGTATACCTTACATCTATTTCTGCACGACCCCTCAGTCTCTGAGAGGTACCTTTAGCTATAACCCTGTCTCCTTTAGATGTAACTATATCCTTCTCTGTCCATCTATTCCCTACAGAATCTCCAGCTAAATTACCAAAATAATATCTTATTTGCTGATTATACTCTATATGTGTCTTTATATACTTTAAGTGGTCTATAGCCTGTCCCTGTTCTTCTGCTACCCATGATATAAAATTTCTCTCATCTTTAGATGTAAAGCATATTTTATGTAGGATAGCAGCTTTAGACAGTATAGATTTACCAAAACCTCTTGGTAGTATATTGCATATTCTGGCACCTGGTTTTGTAGTTATAAGCTTTTTTGCTACTTCATAATGAAATTCAGGAGTAGTACTCTTATCCAGAAAGTCTTTTGGTAGAAATGCTCTGCCAAAGTAGATAAGGTCATTATAAGACCTTGATAATACTTCGTCTTTAGCTCTCGAATCCTTTTGGGAAGATATAATCTTCACTCATCACCCAATATACTAGCAATGAAAAATCAATATTGTTAATATTATATATATTACCAAGATTAACCTCAAAAATAACTATATTATCCATGATTCTAGCATTTTTTTCTGCTTTTTAGCTGTTTTATACGTGCTATGTGTTCCTTTTGCTTCACCAGTGACACTATTTATCACAATATAGTTATCATTGTCACGAATTATGCTATAATCACACTTAACTTTATCTATATCCAGATAATCCCCGAACCAACTTTCGTAATTATCCTTCATTATGCTCAATCTCAGCATGTGCTATAGCTTTAGCATCTGAAGATTTCAGCTGTTCCAGCTGTTCCTGTGAAAAACCTTGAAAAACTGTTAATGACTCAGACTTTTTATCATTAGCAGGGAACATTCCAGCTACCTTCATCAGTGTTTCTATAGCCCTAAGCTTGTCTGAATCTCTAGAATTGTTCTTATCTATGATTTTTTTAGAGTTTTTTAGCAAATACTCAGGGTCAACACCAACTTTATCTAAAGCTGCCTTCATTTCTTCTGTAATCAATTTCTGTATCCTCTCTGTTTTAATTAGTTTTGATGAAGAGTTCTTAGCATAGCTTATGTCTTTAGTTTTAAATGCCTTTAAGTATGCCTTTTCTATATCTAAGCCTGTAGCTACGTACTTTGCAAACATAATTTCATTCTTTGTAGGCTTATCTCTATTATCCCTTAGTTTTTCAGCATATTCTTTGTTACTAAAAGAGTAAAAATTTCTAACTGGTCTACCTTCAAGTTTTGAATTTTCTGTAATTGTAGCCATCCCAAGTAAAGTTCGTATATATCCCACTGGCTGCTGCCTATTTCTACTTTTAAAGCTGGACTTTTTGAGTATTCTACAAACTTGCATATCATCTGTAAGCACCCAATCTCCATCATTAGCTGTCTTCCAATCATTTAGCTTCTCATCAGGGTAAAATAGCCTAAACTCAGACTCATTATCAAAAACATACTCTAACTCTCCATTAACTTTTCTAGTAAACATACATTTCTACTGTTTCCTCTTATATAAAACTATCTTATCAGCCTTCCTAGATAATTTTGTAGCTGCATCATCACGGCTAAAAGCTAATGCTATCTTGCCACCATTAGATTTAAACACATCAGAACCATTACCTATAGCTTCAACTACTACTAGGTGCCTAAGATTACAATCACAACACCAAAAATTAAAATATGACTCTGCATCTACTGCAAAAGCATCATCATCAAATGTCTTAATATTCATATATGTTCCTTATTTTATTAACTAATTTAACTATTTTAATGCTAAAGTCAAATTATTTTCTTTTTAGTTGATTTGCATATATAATATATATATAGCTATAGCTATAGCTATAACTATATCTATAGCTAGATAGCTAGGTAAGCTATATATAAAAAGAAGATTTTGAAATTAATGGAAAATACAAAAAAATTAATGTAAAATACAAAAAATAGCTGTACAATGTGTGTCTGTCTTTTTCCGTCCGCCGTACTCCGTATCGGTTTTTTTCGCACTTAACGGATTTAGTTGAAAAACATTGATTTTATTATACATAATATACGTTATACGGATTCAAGTATTGATATTATTGAAGATATAAAGAATGTTAATCATCACTTATTAGTAATTTCAGTTTTAAATTACTATTCTTTTATTGTTTTTTAATGTGAATTATTTTAACTTTGTTACGTGAAAAAAGTACATTTATTAACTATTCAAAGCGAGGAACTTACATGAGTAAACCAGACCGAATAGCTGATAGTGTAGAGCCTATTGATATACTTAGTAACTTACAGACAACAGACACCGACACAGACACAGATGAAACCAAGACGCCTAAAGTTGGAGTTAAAATCGGTGGCAAAACGAAAAAAGCTCTCTTTGACTTAGCTGAACAGACTGGAAACAAAAAGATATTAGCTTTCCTAGAAACGGCTAAAGATAGTGGCTTAATCAGTGATAGTACTAGAGTGTCTAACGCAAGTGATGCACCTAAGATGAAAAATATCAGAGTTGGGTTTAAAAAACTCTGTAAAGATAACAGCGATGGATACGACCTAAATAACAACGGAACGAAAGTACATTACTGTATTGACTTGGACGGAGTAAAGCGAATACCTAGGCTGTACATTAAAAGTGAAAAAGCTGAAGAAACTGAAGTTGAAGAAACTGAAGTTGAAGAAGCTGAAGTTGAGGAAACTAACGAAGATACGAAAAAATAAATATCTTTTAGTTAGTTGTTAAAGCCCTAACCATTGGAGTTGGGGCTTTTTCTTACATTAAAAAAATGATTACAATAAATATAAATAATAAAAAGTCCATTAGATTCAAATTGAATCAAAAGACAGAAATATTAACATTTACAAGCTATGGGGCTTTAAAGATACACCTAAAAAAATTAATTAAGTACATAGTAGAAGAAAAAATTCATAATCTTAGGATAGTAAATAAAGTAGATGGTACTGTTAGGACATTCAACTGTAAAGCTAAAGAGATAAAGATAAATAATAAACAGAGGATTAAAAAAGTATTAAAACCTAGGTACTTACCGAATAAAATGGTAACAGCTATAAGGTCAGATAAAGATATAAAAAATAATGAACGTGAAAGGTTAGTACGTGCATGTGATTTAGCTATAAAGTCAGGGAATATGGATAATGTTAAAAAGTATATTCAGGAAATGAATAACCTATGAATCACACTATAAAAGAATTAAAAGAGGCTAATGATAAAATGCTACACTTTAAAAATAGTCTGATTGAATTAGAGTCATCAGTTATAGCCTTAACTAAAGACCTTGTTAGTGCTGATAGTATTAACAGTCATTGTAAAAGAGCATTACCTATAATATCAGACTGCTATAGAAAGACCTGTAATATTAAAGAAGATTTAAACGATTATCTAAATGAATACAAAGGAATCATTGATAGTATGGGAGATGATATAGCAGAAGTAAAAATTAATATGACCATAAGTATTGATAAACTGATAAAAGAGTTAGGTCATATATTAAAAGTATTAATAACAATCAACAGGAATAATAATAATGGAAACGATTAAAATTATTATGGGTACTATTGGGTACTACATAGATAAACACTCATTGAATATAACTTTATTTATATTAGGTTATTTTCTATGTCATATAATTAATTACTGGATAAAATAAACATGAAAGTTAAAGGTAAAAAAGTTACAAAGTGGTTACCTAAACGTGATGAAGGGTTTTGTCTTATGCTGAAACACATGATTCAAAAGAATCAAGGTGATTACAGTTGGCTTGAACGCAATGATAAAGGACAGATTGCACTGTTTAGAACTACTAATGGATTAAGGCACGATTATATTGATGTCTAATACAAAAAATTTGAACGAAATACTGACTGAGGAACAGTTACGTGAAGTCATGAAGATAATAAACCTATCTAATAATGATGAAGCTATACTTGAAGGATTGAAACAGTATTTCCTATCAATTAAAGAACAGCTTGAAGCTAAGGGATTACTTAGTGATTACCTCGCTTGGGCTGTTTACGCAAACTGTAAGAACTTACTTTGATGGAGGAATAATGTCAGATAAAGTTAATAGTTTGCACCTACAACTAAATAAAAAGGGCTACATCTGCGATGATAAGTTCAGTGTTAATTTGGGTCATGCCATTAACACTAAACCAGTCGGAGGTGCTTTTTTGTTTGGGCCTGCTGGGACAGGTAAGAGCTATCTTCCTATGATACTGAGTGAACTACTTAAACGTGAATTATTCATGTATCAATGTTCATCTGGTACAAGAGAAGATGACCTCTTATTAAAAATGTTACCATCTGAAGACACAGTAAGCGGTATCAAAATAGAGGAATCTGTAGTCTATAAGGCTGCGATTAAATCTAAAGATGAAAAGGTTGTACTTGTGTTTGATGAATGGGATAAAACAAGACCTACTGCTGATGGATTCTTCTTAGATTTCCTACAGTATGGTAGGTTATCAATACCTGGTAGGGAAGTTGGTGCTAACCTAAATAACATGCTGATATTTTTTACATCGAACAACGAAAGAGATATTAGTGAGGCGTTACTTAGACGTTTCCCTAAAATAGATGTTGAACCTCTGAGTATAGATGTAGTGTATAAGGCACTCAACTTAACTCATAAGGGTCATACATACATAGGTAATATACTTTCGCTGTATGAGAAAACCTTACAGTCTGAAATGACTAAACCAGCAACGATTCAGGAGCTACGACAACTGCTTGATGCTATAACATTACTTAATGCTAATGGTGATGAATGTGATTGGGATACGCTGGTTTATATGTACGTTACAAAGACACCTGAAAATCACGCACTGCTTAGTAAAGCTATATCAGATGGAAGTAGTAACAATAATAGAGGTAATGGTAGAATGTCTATTGATGTTGATTCATTCAGTTCTATATCAACCTCTGGTGTATCTACAACGTCTGCTAAAGGTGTAATGCCATCTCTTATTGACATAAACAAATACGATTTAGTCGTAGGTGATACTGAATTGGAAGTTGGAGATGAGAAGATTACATGTTTACTTGAAAAGGACGATACTAACTATAGTAACAGTGTGAAGACACAGTTAGTAGAGTTAGAAGGTGAATTAACAGGTGACCCTGCTGATATAGATTGGATAAAATCTGTAAAAGGCTCATTGATTTCAACTAAACCTATTTTATTATGTGATATATCCAAACATGATAGATTGTTTGCAGATACACGTAATAATAATACTAATAAAGCTAAAGGTGAAATATTAGTGTTTGAACCTAATGCATGTTGGGATGATATGATAGATTTAATCTCAGTTAAAAGCGACCGATTAATAATACGAAAGGCAGAAAAAGATGAAATTATAGGTCGTTATGCACATAATAGTAGAGTACATCTTGATTTTAGGTGGACACCTGAAACAGGTGCTGAGATTATAGCTAATGCAAGTAGGGTTGGTCATGAATCCATTAGGAATTTTGTAGGTGATGGATTAGCAGGTTGGTATAATTCTAATGTTAATTTCCTCAGTAAATACGATGTGTATGATGCCCTTGATGATAACTATGATAGGTTCTGTGATATTGGTGAACTGGTATTGAAAAGTTGTATAGGCAGTAGCAGTTACGCAAATTACGGTATCAACAAATCTCCTAATGGTTGTCAGTATTGTGATGACATAGCAGTACCTTCATACGAAGCACTGGAAAAAATATCAAATGTAAAATATGGTGTTAGGTTTACACGATACAAATCCAGTGGCATAGTTATCAACACATACCATAGTAAGGTGTACGGAAGAAACCACAGATGGGACGTTATGGTTACTGGACCATTTGATTCACGTATCCTTAGAATACTGTATATGTGGGGCTTATCACACTTTTACCTATACTATATGTGTAAATTGCCTGGCTTCGATGTAGCTAAACAACTGGTTAAAAAGTATAACTGGAAACGTAGCAGTGATAGAAACGGTAATAGGATGATAACTAATAAGTCGTATAAATGTTTCATCTATCCTGATTCACTTATGTTTGCAGTTGACATTACTAAAACCAAAGTTAAAAGGTGCGATAATGTTAAGCTGGACAAGTACATAACTGATGTCATTAAATGGCTGGACGGTTGGAAAGGTGCAAAAAAATAGTGAATAGCACAATAAAAAGGAATTGGAGAAACTGGAACGACAAAAGTAATTCGTCTCAGCAGGACGGTAAGTCGAACCACAATACAAATGGCTCTGGTTCTGACGGTGATGGGGGAGGTGTAAAAACCTCCCCTATCTCTATTAATATGGACTTACGCAATAAGAAGTCCTATTCACCGTATAAAACTAATAACAAAGTTAATACTGGTGGGGTTAAGGGCAAATATGATTTCAAAAAATATTTAAAGTTTGTTGATATGGGTATGAACACATCAATAGGTAATAACAGTTTTAATATCAGTGATACTGGTTCATACTTAAAATATAACTCATGGTCAAATTCTTCACGTAGGATATATAAAATAAACAAAAGGACTGTTAATAAATGTTTTGATATAGACCTGAAGATACTACATAAGCGGAGACTATCTAACTCTTTAGCTGTAATGGTATCTAAAATAGCAGAGGATAGAGCTGGTGAACCTACAATAGGTGATGATTATTGGAGTATTCCAGAGCTATTGAATAGGGTAGTATCTAAACAGCAGTTATCATCTTGTAAGGAAACAAGAGAGAAGGAAAGAATTATAGTTATACTTGATACATCACCCAGCTGTGCTGAAGAGGCTATATTTTATATGGATATAGCTAAGGCTTCGTGCAGTTTAAATGATTTAGAAATGTATGATGCACCTAACGGATACATAGTTAAGGCATATAACAAAAAAAATAACAAGTTTGATACATTACCTAGGAATATATTTACTGTGTTTTCCAAATGGCAGATGTTTAAGAATAGGACAATAATATTTTTTGGTGATTACGATGGTTCAAATATACTTATTGATTCTGCAAAATTAAACAGTGTGTACTGGCTCAATCCTATGTATAACATTATACGTGATGACAGTCATCACGATAAAATCAGTGATAAGTTTGTAAAACGTGGAGGTAAAATTTTTAAGTGTAGTAATGAAAAAGATTTTATGAATGTTGTTAGAAAAATGAGGTAGAATATGAAATACAAAATCAGTAAGGACTATATGTATGATTCATATAATGAATCTGATAAGGTCAATCTTTCAAAAGACATATCTAAAATTAGGTATGACAGTGAAAGTCCTAGAGAATTTTATGACAATCTCATATTATACTTTAGTGATAGACCTATAGTTGTTAAAGAGCTGGATAAGTCAATCAAAAAACTCGCTTCTGAAATAACTGGTATCAGTATACTTAAAATAATAGCTAAAGAGAGTAATCGTTTAATGAAGGTGATATTAAAAAATCCTGGTATTATATCTAAGTTCGGTGTTGAGGTAGATAAAATGGCAACTAAGGATATGTTGGATATACATAAACTTAAATTAGCTATTAGTAATAAAGGTGATGTATACATAGGTGAAGATGTGACTAATCTTGAAATGCTCTTAGGTGATAGTGGATATGATAGTTCAACTAAAGAAAGAAGTGGGTTTACTGAGGTTAAATATACATATACTAATAAGAATATAAAGTTAGATGATGTACCTGGTGTATCAATCAAAGATATAGATTTACATTTAGAAGGTGAATCATAATGTCAGATGTTAAAATATTGTCCAATGACAATGATGTATTGGAGTATTCAGAACTGTTTAATATAAGAGGTAGACTTGAAACATATCTAAAAGATAGGGTTGAATGTACATTCATAAGACAAGTTGATACTGGTGATGGTAAAATATCAGTATCAATAATTAATGTACATACACTCAAAAGTGACCCAGGTTTTACGTGTGTTATATTTAGAGATAAGGATAAATCATTAGATAAGATAGAAAAATTCCTCAAATTCAGAGCCAAATCATGCGGTATAAAGAGGATTGAAGATGAAGGCTCATTGTATAAAGACATAGTAGGTATAACATGAATAAAATAACTAACAATTATGGACAGATTGTAGTATGTGATGGATGTAATGGACCTTATGGTAATAACGTGAAAGGTGGTGCACTTGTAGGCTCATATGCAATGTGTGGTGAGTGTTGTGATAGGTACGATTATGATAAGTCTGACTATAAATACGCCAATGAGGTGGACGAAATATGGGATAAAGAAAAGACCTTCAAAGATAATGTTCTTGAATATAGAGAAAGGACATATGGAAGTAGTGATTTAATAATCAGTATAACTTCAAATTAAATTAAATTAAAACAAAAGGAACACAGATGAAACTAAATTATGGTGAATTTGATGACCTAAAGAATGATACTATAAAATTCGCTAAGAATCTTTTAGTTAAAGATAAGGGTCATATACCAATAGTTTTAGCTATAACTAAGCAAGGTACAATACCTCTTGATATTAGTGCAATGCTCGATAGTGCAAGTGCTGTAGATGATGTAAATGATACAACTGCATATCATCATGCAAAGGACTTAATAGCTAAAGCAGTAGCTCAATTCATACAAACTAATAATTCCTATGCATATATGTACATATCTGAGTGCTGGTATGTAAAGAGAAAAGATGGTAATTACGCAGATATAGAAACCAGGCACATGGAAGATAAAGAAGAGGCTCTAACTATATCATGGGAATATGACGCATACAATATCTACAAGACTGGTATGACTATAATACCATTCTATCGTGATGAGGATGGTTCAATACTTATACTTAAAGAAGTAGATAAAGAGTATGACGCATCTGCCGATAGCCCAAAGTATTCAGGCAGATTTACCAGCCTGTTAAGAGTATCAGCCTAATGTGAATTGAGACAGTCTCTTATTATAGTAGCTATAACTATAGCTATAACTATAACTATAATAGCTATAATAAAATAACTATATGCTATTATTAATATTATTATTTAGATATAATTAATATAACTAACTATAGCTATAGCTATAACTATAACCTAATATAGATAATATAACTTACTATAGATAAAACTTTAGTCAAAGATAAAGATATGAGATTGCTAAAAATATGAGATTCTAAAAAAAGATGAGAAAAAATTAAAAAAAATATTTGACAGAAATTTTAACAGATATAAATTTATACGTGAATTGAGATAAAAATTAATAGTTACAAAACAAGGAACATATATGGATATAGAAGATAAACAAAAAGCTACATCGTTTCGTACATCAGAGGAGCTGTGGATGCAGTTCAAGATGGTATGTACTGCAGAAAGTGTAAATGTTAGTGATAAGATAAATGAATTAGTATCATCTTACGTTAAACGTAATATACATAAAGCAGAAATAATAACACGAAACGCAGAATCTTTTGTCGCTTAAGAATGAAGTACCTAAAGTACAGGACATATACGATAGCTACATAGAATCACTACAATCAGATAAGTTTGCTACCAGATATAGTGGTAAAGAAAACTGGTATCATTCATCTGTTGCTGGAATGTGTATAAGAAAGCATTACTTTGCTTCTGTACTTAAAGTAGAGCAGTCGGATAAAAAGAATCCTAAAACATTAAGACTGTTTAGATTAGGTGATATAGTACACCATGATATACAAACAGCAGTTCAACAGTATGCCTTAGCTAAAGGCTTACCTCTCTTTATAGAAAAGGAATTATTTATAGATGACCTAAATGTTAGAGGTTTTATAGACTTAGGGTTTGTTGATAAGCATATACTATATGACATTAAAACTACTAATGCGTATAGGTGGAAGTTAATGTTTGGAAGGGATGGTGATTTCATGGAGGTATCAAAGAATTATCAGTTACAGTTAGGAACTTATGGCTTATGGTATAAGAGAGAGTATGGTGATTTAAAAGGATTAAAACTTGTATTCTATAATAAAGATACATCAATAATGAAAGAAGTGGATTTAGAATTAGATGTATTGGATAAAGCAGAAGAATACTGGCTAAAGGTAAAAGATTTAATTAGTAAAGGGCAACCGCCAATAGCTATGCACTCATCACCATACTATAGGTGGGAGTGTAACCCATCGTATTGTTCATACTACACCGTATGTGGCGGAGGTGTGGAAAGAAAGCATTTAAAAAATGTTTAAGGGTATAGCCGTGCACTCATACAAGAGTGGGATACTATGTAATTCAACAACTCATATAAATAAACTCATACTTCCTACTCATATCATATAGTTATGATTAATTACTCCTATCATATGATTATTACTCCTATGTCAAAAAGCAAGAGTCACGGCTTACCTTTAAACAATATAACAATAAATAATTCTTTAACTAAAATAACGGAGGAACATAATGGCAACTAAAAAGAAGGCAGTAAGTACTACCACCCATGATAACATGAAGTTGTGGAACTCAGTATGTACTACTGACCCGCAATACACTAAACGAGTCAACCAACGAGGTGGATTCACAGCAATAGGTGCACAGTCTCAGATAATGGAAGCAACTAAGGTGTTTGGTCCTTTTGGTACTGGGTTTGGTGTGCATACTGAGACATTCACATCATTTGATTTAGAAGGACTATGCTTATATCAAGCTACACTATGGTACAAAAGCAGAATCATTAGAGGAGAAATAAAAGAGTTCCCTATTCATTCATCTATAAAATACTCTTATAATGGCAGGATAGATGATGACTTTGCTAAAAAGGTAGCAACAGACGCATTAACTAAAGGTCTTAGTAAGTTAGGCTTTAATGCTGATGTATTCTTAGGTCTCTTTGATGACAATAAATACGTTAATCAACTGAAATCTAAACCAAAGGCTAATGGTAACGGCAGTATGTCTATAGCTATAGATGATAACATGAAAGCTAAGATAATTGCAGAATTAAACAAGTGTAGTGATACATCATTTATAACTAAAGTTAATACTGCTATTGATAAAAATACAATTAATGTTAATAACTTCAAAGAATCATTAGCTAAGGTGGTCAATCATGTTAAAGCTGATAATGCAGCTAATATTATAAAGGCTGTAGATAAAAAATATGGTGAGACTACTAATGAGTAGCGTGGATGATGTAATAGATGATGTGTTAGATGATGATGCTTACTATGACCCTGATGAAAAGATTATTATACCTGAAGGTTCATACCCAGCACATATAATATCATTCTATGTAAGCAAAGAGAAACCAACTCGATATGGTAATCCATATAATATCTATAAACCTGTCTATCGTATAGATGAATCAGTAGATATTTATGGAGGTATGTCTGTATCAGATAAGGGTATATTCCGTTTTCGTGGTAAGAATAATAATCCATCTAAAAAATCAAACTCAAAAGGAAATCTTCCATATAAAACTATGCTTGATAAACTTGAGATACCACTTAATAAAGTTGTTGTGAATGGAAAGGAGGTGTATAGACTACCATCTGTAGATGAAAGCCAGGTCTATGGTAAGCCAGTCATTATCAATGTATATCATGATACTTTTAAAGGTAGTTATGGTGTACAGAAAGTTGCTGTTGCTAACATAGCCCATGCATGGAAAGATGGTAAACCTTTAGATGGTTCACCACAGTTTTAATGTGTGAAAACCACATTAGACTATTAAAACTACTTAAATCAAAACCATACATAACTAAATCTTTTCTTATGGAAGAAGGATTTTATGAATTTGAGTATTCGATTTCTTATTTAATGTCAATGGGAATTAAGATTAAAAACAAAAAACTAAATAACGAAATGAGGTATATGATTGTCAATTAGTACAAGAGTATTACCATCATCCATAGAGTCTGAACAGGCATTGATTGGGTGTATCTTAAATGATAATGAGCAAATAGATAAGGTCATGCATTTAATACCAGAGGATGATGTTTTTTATAACAAGGTATGTAGATTATTATGGGGTATAATGTTCAGGCTTAGAAGTGAGGGTAAACATATAGACCTCATAACACTATCATCTGAGATACCTGATAAATATAAGAATGGTGGTAATGTAAATATAGTTTATGAAATGTCTGGATTCCCCGATATACCTCCATCCCCTACTACTGCACCATCATATGCTAAAACTTTATATGAAAAGTGGCTAATGAGAAATCTGATAAAGAAGTCAAGAATGATTGAGGATGCAGCTAACAATCCATCTGAAAGTGCTATAGCTAAACTTGAGGAATTATACAACAGTATAGGTGATGCATTAAACCTTCAAACATCTGACTACTTCAACTTGGATACTCTTTTAGATGATACTATTAAAAACATATACGATAAGAATAATGTTATACCATCAGGTATAACTGCACTTGATAACATTATATGTGGCTTTACCCGTGGTGAAATTTCAATTATAGCTGGAAGACCTGGACATTTTAAATCTACAATGATGATTAATATTGTAGGTAATTTAGTTAAAAAGGGTTTCAAAGTTTTAGTTATGAATAGAGAGATGAGTAATGTGGAGATGATGAAAAAAATTATAGTTATGGAATCAAGGAATATTAACTATGATACCATAAGAAGTGGTAATTATAATGATGATGAAGAAGATGATGTGATTACCACCATTAAGTATATCTCTAATGAGTATAAAAATTTAATAATGTATGATAATATAATGGACTTAGCGGGTGCTATGCGTGAGATACGTAAGCATAAGCCTGACATTATTGTAGATGATTATATAGGGCTTATTAATGTAAAGGGTATTGATGATAATAGGCTAAAGATAGATACAATTATGAAACAGTATAAGTGGGCAGCTAAAAATAACAACATGGTATGTATATTATTATCTCAGCTGAATAGGAAATGCGAAGAACGTAATAACAAAAGACCCCTTCCATCTGACCTCCGAGAAAGCGGTAGCATTGAGCAGGATGCTGAAATGATATTATTTATGTACTATGAGTGGCGATACCTCAATCAGAAATCAACACTGGGTGAGTACGGTCTTGAAGTAGTTATCGGAAAGAATAGATATGGAAAGACTGGAAACCTGAATATAGGTGTTAGCGGAAGTAAGTGTAAAATGTATGCAGACTCTGATATAGCACTCGCAAGTACCATAATAAAGGAGAAGTAATATGACAAGTTTTATATGCTGTATGCAAATGTTATACAGATACTTCTATTATGGAAGTGTAGAATTTTATGAATGGTTACTTAAACTAATTGGAGGATAGAACATGATACATGTAAGTAAAGTAAAAAAAGTATTCCACGATAGTGGTGTACAAATATCAACTAATGCTATAAACCTAATAAGAGATGACTTCAATAGGAATGTTAGAAGAATGGCGAATAGGTGTAGTGATGGTAATGTAAAAAGATTAACAAATGATACATACCATATAGCCTTAGGACATTTAGATAACTATCTAAAATAAAAAGGAGATAATATGAAAACAATATTATTATTTGAGTTCTTTGTAATTACACATATTATACTACTGTTTGTACTGTACATAATATACAACATGTGGAAAAATAAACGGTGAGGACTAATGGTATAGTTGTAGTTAAGTTTACTGAATCTGAACTGAATATACTTTATGAATCCTTAAAGTATATGCTACAAATTAAGAATCTTTCGGTGTTTGATGATGCTGATAAGTTGAAGAATGATTTAGAAGATATTAACAAATGGATATGTAATGAGAAAGAAAAAGCTAAAGAAAAAGCTAAAGAAAAACATTAAAAGAGGCAGACGCAATCGCCAACGTGGTCTTGAGCTACAGCGTAATGCTGTTAGATTAGCTAAAGACATGGGACTCAATGCATATAACCGTGATAGAGGCGGTGCTCAACATGAGATGGGTGATATAGAAATAGAAGACAAGTTTTACGGCTGTAAAAGACGCAAGGTCATACCCAAGTGGCTCTTACCTGAAAAAAGTGAGGTGGGAGTGGTATTTAAAGCCGATAGACACCAAACCATGATTGCACTACCCCTATCAGTATACTATTTACTACTTAAACTGGCATCTGATGATGAATAAACTTATACTGAATATGATAGAGCAACGTCTATCTGTAGGTGCTAAAAAATACGGAGAAAATATAGATGTTGATGATGGTAGGAATTGGACTGTCGAAGCATTAGAGGAGTTGCTTGATGCATGTGTGTACATAGCTGCAGAAATTTTAAGATTAGAAAAAAATAAAATCAAAGGAGAACTAAAAGAAAATGACTAAATCAGAAGTACAAAAATACCTATCCAACTACAAAGATGATGAAGAATTGTTTGTGATGTGGTGGGATAAAGAGTTTATCGATGGGTGTTCGTATAAACCAATTACTGACAAAGAATGGAAAGGGATATTAGATAGATTAGATGGCTATGGATTTGGTATAGTAAATGAAGAAATATTTCGAGCAATGGAAAGTGAACTTGAAGATATAAAGGAGAAATAAAATGATATCAGACATATCAGCAAAGATAAACA
>CEPZ01018825.1_pt1 | contig 17393 bp, 46 predicted proteins | sample 530461 | NCBI WGS metagenome assembly CEPZ01 (sample SAMEA2620106, study PRJEB7988) | marine metagenome | isolation source: saline water (ENVO:00002010), including | reverse complement strand
TAAAGAAGGTTACGATTTGCTCATAGCTATTCCATATCCCAACGCTTGGAAATCTGCCCGAGAACGAGCATATCATATTGAAACAAGTGCTCTGTTGGATGAATGGCAAACGCGCAGAAGATGGTGGAAGAATGTGAGCGAAGGTAGAGTTAACCTTCGCTCAGATAATAAAATGATTTATCACGCTAAAAACGAGGTATTAGAATGAGCAAAGAAGAAAAAGAATCCGAGCAATCGGAAGAAGTGGAACAGCTCAGTGACTCAATGAAACAAGTGCTCAGAGGTATAACTGGCGACCCGCTTAAAGTAATGGCAGGACTCGCTCAGATTGAAAAACATTCTGGCGAGCGTATCATATTGAGTGTTCCGAGCGATGACCACCCACAAATGAGAGCATTAGAAAAGTTCTCGGTTTGGTGGTTCAGAGACGATAGTGCGAGCACACCGTTTCATATTAGCTGTGCGGTCGAAGAATTTATGACCGCTATAACTAATCCTGAACAACCGCACATAGACAAATTGCTTCGAGCAGTTCGAACAACCTACAAAAGCGTGGAAGCATTACCAATTCGAGGTAAAAACCGATATGATAGTGATAAGAGCGTTGTAGATGGGCGTTATATACGCAGACAAAGGAGATAAAAAATGAGCAAACAAAAGAAGTTTTGTGTAATCTGTAAAACACAACCAGCACTGCGCGGTGCATACTTGAAAATGTGCAAACCGTGCTACAAAAAAATGAGCGATGGTATGTCTAACTGGATGAGCAAAGGGAAGTAAAACAAATGAACGAAGAATTAATGATTTATGAGAGCGATGAGTTTGAAGACTCTGAGCAGATCGATGTGAATCCATTAGTAAAGATTGCTGAACAAGTAAATGAGCTAATGGGTGGTTATCAACCGAGCGTTGTAACAACAGGACCAATGAGCGTAATGGAGAATAATTAAATGAGCATAGAAGATAAGATAAAAGAGCTCGGTGGTGTAGTATATATGAACAGTCGAGGTGAAATTATATGGCTCAAAGGAAACACAACCAGAGTGCTCAAAGTGACAACAGAAGCATTGCGCTTATGCCGGGATAGAAAATGAGCGGTATATTTTATGAATGTGAGCATTGCAGATGTATAATATCGCTCCCTTTTGAATGTAAGAATTGCTTTGGAGAATAAAATTTAAATGAGCAGAAAAATGAAGAAATTAAAGCGCAGAAAAAATGATGAGAAAGTGGACACATATAAATTATTTACACAGCTCTTAATGATTGGTTTTAAACTGCTCTATATACAGAGAAAATATGGGCTCGATTTCAGAGTAAGAGATACGAGCAAATCAGAGGAAAAAGAATGAGCAGATGTTATAGCTGTTTACAGCGCGATTGTGTCTGTGAAGATTTTAGCGATGGATGGTGGGAATTTCTGCTCGAAGGAGAATAAAAAGATGGGTGGAGAATATAAGAGATTTATTGAGCAGTTCTGGAAAGATTGGTTTGAGCGTGAGAAAAAATTAAAAAGTGAGCAGATGTGTATGCATAATCATAGCGATGAACACAAATGGAAAACGCTCAAAGAAACTGAGAAACCAACGAGCACTGAGATTTGTGAGAATTGCTTAGTAATAAGAGAAAAAATATGAGCAAAAGATGTGTAGATAGTCCGAGCAAATTACATCAATTCGGAAAGTGGCATTACCGCAGTGGTGGTATGAGCCATTCGATGTGTAAATGGTGCTCGAAGCCAAAATATGAAATGAACCCTTCTTCTGAGAAGCGATGGGTTAATCTAAACGAGGACAAATGAGCAGAAAAAACTGTGCTAAAGAGGACATAGGCAAAGAATGTATGTGCGAAGATTGTGTAAACGATTTAGCGGCAAATGTGGCAGCGATGGGAGCGGATGACTTTGAGTGAAGTGAGCCGTGACGAGTGCTGTCCAACGTGCGGTCAATATAAATTGACACTGCGCGATAAACTTATGCTTCAAGTGGGCATATGGGAGTATGAACGATGGCGAGGATAAAGAACCTCACACTGGACTAATACATCCTATTTTTCGTGAGCATCCCGAAGTGCGCAAAGGTGTGGATGGAATAGACTTAAAAATAAGGACATAAATGAGCAAATTATCAGAATATAAATGGTTCATAGAGATAACCGAGAAAGTGAGCATAATAGATAAATGTTATAAGTGCGGTAGAGTGATACACTCACCGCTCATAATGTGCTGGATGAATTGCACAAAAGAATATATGAATCAACGATGAAATCAATAGAATTATACTGCTCGCATTGCGAGAGATATATTGCTCAATGGCGAATTGTCAACCGAGCAATCATACAGGTAAAAAAGTGCTATCTGTGTGGAAAAACTGAGCACTTAAAAAACAAACAATGAGTGAATACGAAAAGAAAGAAGTGAGCAAATTGAGGGAGGCTTTTAATGAGCTAATTACCTCAGTAGATGCGCGCGAAATGAGCTGGAATAACGAGCGTTCCCTTCGTAATCGTGTGGTGGAATGTTGCGAGGACTCTCTGAACGAATTATATAAATTCGATAGAGCAGAACTTGACAACGTGAAACAAGCATACGAGCTGTTAGGAATCGCTAAAGGAATTGAAATCGCTTTGAGCATTGCGGGAATCAACACCGAGTCTATCGGTGAAGATATAACGCACGTTAAAAGAGGCCACAATAAGCGAGTAGAACAATTAAAGGATGAGCATAAAGAGATGCAGAAACTGCGCGATGATATTATGACAGATTTACGCAAAAGAAAGACTTGTGAATTTAGCTGTTGCGTAGAGACAGAAGAGCTCAAAGAGGTTGAATAAGACCGCTCGCCGGGAACATATTGGTCTGAGCAAATGATCTTGAATTGGTCTGAGCATTAGCTTTTTTTAAATTTGGACACATAAGCTAAAACCTTATAAACTTTAAAAACTGAGAAAAATTGAGCATATGAGAAACTGAGAAATGGACACTGAGATACTGAGAAACCGAGCCAGTGAGATACTGAGAATATGAACATATTAATTAATGAGAAACCGAGCGATTATTTACTGAGAATAGGCTCAACCAACAGATTATATACGGCGTCGGTATTAGGATTTTACGAGCGCTATGCAAAATAACGAACCACCGAGCGATTGTATCTGTGAGCTTTGCTCAGATAAGATAGGGAGTGATGGTGATGCCGTTTATTCAACAGATGAGCATACTATATTATGTCATAAGTGTTATGCAAACCAGCCCCGATGCTCAGGTTGTAATGAAAGAAATGCTCAATCAGATTTAGAAGAATTAAAGGATGATGAATTTTATTGTTCGAGCTGTTATGACTCAATGCGAGTGTGCTATGCTTGTAGTAATACAATAGACATTGATAGCCATCGCTATTTTTACTATAATGGTGAATACTACTGCTCAGGCTGTGCACGAGACAACGAAGCATATTGTTGTGAAAACTGCTCAGAAACAATTACAATCGCCGAGTATGCAAATTCTGAGGGCGAAGGTTTTGTTAATGACTATTTGTGCTATCCGTGTTGGGAACGAAAGGGCGAATCATCTCATATTATAGAGGAAAGACAAACTACTATTGAAAAGTCCACATTAGACCAACATTATTGGCGCGGTGGTGTGACAGCATCTGCTCAAACAAAGCGAGAATGGGCTGCTCACAAAATGTTTTTCGATGATTTTTATAACTTCTGCTCAGGTGAATACGAGCATAATGACTTTGCGTTGCGTAAAGGTGCGCTCGGTTATGGAGAATATGGTTGGTTCAAAACAAATGCTGAAATTAGCACAAGTATAAATAATGACTTTGCTGATTTCATTTATGGTTTAATACGCGATGAAAATTTAGTAAGACCGCACAAAAAGATTGGAATGGTTCAGCCCTTTGCAGAGGCATTTCAAAAGCACACTGTTTTTTATCTAACCGATGAAAAGTATAAGGATAAAGAGAAACAAATAATGTGGAAATATCCGCTCGATGAAAATGGAAAGGTTATAACCCATTATGTTGATTATGTGGCGCGCGATGAATTACTAAAATGTATAAAGAATCGTATAATGCCTGATGGCTCACCTTTAATTAAGAAAATGAGCAAACTGTTGCGCTCAAACAATAAGAAAATTTGGGAGCGATGGAGTCATTATAGAAGAACGTGGAGAAATTACAAAACAAACGCTATGACACTTAATATTCCAATGCGCATAGGGTTTGACACCAGTGCTCAGAAGAATGTTGTTCAATTTAACAATCGAGTAGGCGCTTGTCAGAACGATGAATATAGAGAAACGCTCGGATTCAATCAGATTGTAATGTGCGCTAATCCTCATTTATATTTACTCTTTTATGACCCTGAAAATAGCGAAAGAATTATTGGTCGTAGTGTCATAAGATTATTTTATAGGCGCAATCAATATGATATAGATAAGAAAACATTATTTGTTATGCCGAGCAGATTATATTTAGATAAGTTTACACACGCTAAAAATGATCTTTACGCAGCAATGTTTAAAGGTTTGAACGAATGGTTGCCAATCATTAAGCAGTCTTTTAAAGTAGATGAGGCGGTGCTCGGAGCTTATAAGGTCACTCGGCACGATGGCACAAGTGTATATGAATATTTAAAAATGAGTAAAGATGATGATTTAACTATAGTCAATTCGACTGATAGTCGTGAGTCCTTAGCGTCATTATGGTATTATCCTATATGGTTGGAAAGACCGAGCGAAGAAGCATACTGGAGTTATTACTCTGATGAATATCAATCTCAGCAAGTGGCTGAATGTAGTAGCGACGCTCAAAGTAGATGGGCGATGCGCGATACTTATACTGGTGACATAGCATATATAGGAGTTCATCAATGAGCAGTGAAGAAGATAAACAGATGAGCATAGAGAAGGCTAAAGAATTGGACTCAGAAATAATTGTATTTAGTGGTGACGATGAAGAAGAAGAACAGACTTTAGAAAGTAGATTCACTTTAGTAAACGAAATGAAAACTGACGAGCGAGGAATTACACTTCTCAAAGATATGTATGAAATATTTAGTCCGAGCGGTCGTGAACACGCGATGTTAGTGTTTGTGAGCAAATGGCTTCAAGCAAACGGTATTGAACATAAAATAGATAGTATGGGAAATATATATGCTCAGAACAAAGTCAGAGGCTCAAAGAGAATTATAATAAACGCTCATATGGATACAGTAGCGAGTGGACCAGCTGATATACAAGTAACGCACATTAAAAAGGATGTTATCATATCAAGCTCAAATAACCAAGTTATCGGTGCAGATGATAAAAACGGCCTTTGGTGTGTTTTGCGTTTGCTCACTGATAAAGAAGTAGATACGCCTTTAACAGCGTTAATTTGTGTAGAAGAAGAAAGCGGTTGTAATGGCTCACAGTTTGCTATGGACAATCACGCAGATTATTTTGAAGATTGTGTCTTCAATATGACTATTGATAGGCGCGGTGATACTGATATTATTATAGAGAATTTTGATATAACATTGTGCTCAGATAAAATGCAGAAAAAACTGAGCAAATGGGGAAAACCCTTTGGGCTCAAAAATACAACAGGTTCTATAAGCGATGTATCAAATATTGTAGAGAACCTAAAAATTAATGGCATTAACCTGTTCGCTGGTTATCACGACGCTCACTCTGGAAGTGAGCATACGTCAATGCTCGAACTTATCAAATCATATGCATTTCAAAAGTATTTATTACCTGAATTACATAAGCACTTTATGTTAAATCCTGATGATGTAGAATTTAAAGACTTTAACGCTTACAAGTCTATCACTTACTATGGGCGTTATAATTATGGAGATATAAGCAGTTATGGAGGCCAAGTAAGGCCTTATAAGATGTCCGAGAAAAAGTCCTTTGGGACTGTGGATGAAATGAGCGTTATAGAAGCATTTGAAGATTGCGTCGATGAACTCGATAGGTTAGCAAATGATCAACAGCTCTACTATGCGTTAATAGACGCTGACTATGAGCTTTCACACAGCAAAAAATCGCTCAAAATATTACAAGCCTACTATCTAATGCCTGAAATATGCTCTAAGCTAAGTTATTATTTCAATGTGACTTCAAATCAGCTCGGCGACGCTGTTATCTCGGTTAAAGAGATAGTGCAGTTTGCGACTGAAGAAGCGCTCATTCACAAAGAGTGCGAAGAGCTTGATGGTGATATTAGTCCTTCGCTCGATAAACCAAAATATACTGGTATAGATAAAAGAGATTATGATAGCGAATGGGGAGGTTACTAAATGAGCAGAAAAAAGAATGAATATCTGGTGTGTCCTGATTGCTCAAACAAAGATTGTTTGTCTAAGCGAAGAGAACAGGATGGAGAGAACATTTATTACTGTTCAATCTGTCAATTTGAATATTTTGACAGTGAGATTATAAGAAAAAGTTATTCGCTCAGTAGATTTATTAATAGCGACGGTGAGGAAAAATGGGTTCACCATAATGACGCATATCGTGTGAGCAAACTAATCAAAAAGAATATGAGCCCAGGAAAACCGAGCCGTAGGTTCAATAGACGTGATAGTAAACTGCTCAGGAGTTTGAAAAAGAAATGACACAGATGATTATAATTGATAATGCTCAAGTAAACAGGTTAAAATTGCACTATGAGAATCCTGTTGGTTTGTTCCAACCATCATATATGAGAAATCGCAGAAATAGGTTGTATAAACTGCGCCAAGCTATCTATGAGAAACCGTTCACTGAGAGAGATAACCATTTGCCTTATACTGTTATCACCTTTTTAGCTCATCATAAGAGCAATAGACCGTTCATTAGGAGAGTATACCGTGCTCGAAGAAAATCAAATAGTGAGTGGATGGCACAAATTGATAGTGTTCTAAAAAGGATTTTTAAATTATACCATACTAACGTAATTTCAGGTGACTTAGTAATTCACAAAACTGCTGAACGCTCGGGAACTGAGTTTGAGCAGTGGCCTTTAGTGTATAAGCGCAGAGCAAATTATGAGTGTTGGTTCGTAACGGGAATGACTCAGTGGGTTGAGGATTTAAATAGCTTCGCTCATTCTATTCACTCACCCAGTGAGCCTTCCCAAAGCATTTATCAAACTACTGAGCGGATACCATTTGCTCAAAAGCAGATGATGTTATTTAAGCAAAAACTTAGCCCTCAGATAGTCGGTAAAGAGCGAACAGAAAATGACTTTTATACATTATTCAAACGAGCAGAGTGGGTGAAAATCATTCGTAAGCACTTTAACCCTATTCTTTGGAGCGAACTGATTTGGGATGGAACGCCTCGTGCTGGTATTTGTATATACGTTAAAGGTCGAGCTTATTGGACTCAGATGGGCCGAGATAAGTGTAATTGGTATGTTAAAGAACATAGCTCACGAGTATTTCAACCACCGCTCAGTGTATGGTTTAATTCAGATAGCGATGACCCTGATTTTTTAGGGCGTTATTTAGCGTGGTGCAATAAGTTCGGAGATTTACCACGTGAAATAAGTGATATGTATCCCGAGTCTGAGGAGTATGAAGATTAGATATGAGCGATGAAGATAAAGTGGACCGAGCGAAGGTTGTGGCAGAGGGTTTACTAATGGCGATGCTTATATCTGATCTTTTTGGGGATAAAATAGTGAGCGATAATATGGATGACCCTGAGATTATAGGATTATCATTTAAAGAGAGCGAATATGGAGAGGAAATTGAGCCTGTTATGTATGATAAAACGCTCATAGACCCTCCAAAAAACAGTAATAAGCTGGAGGGAGAGAAGTGAGCAAAGAAAAGACAATTACCGATATGATTTCGAGAGCCTTAAATCGCTCAATAAAGGATGAATTTACTGAGAATATATGTAAACAATGTGGTGAGCCATCTTATTTGGGCTTTTCACACTGTAAAAAGTGTCACGACTATTTCAGGTTTGTTAATCCTTGGACCGCACAGAATCAACAGGAGAGAAATGAGCAGAGAAATTAAAGAGGGAGTCGTTATTGGAGACATTCATTTTTACGAATGTAATGAATCTAATGAACATATGTGTAGTAAATGTGGTGCTCAAACTGGTAAATGTTGTTCGCTCTGTAAAAAGTGTTATAAGTATATGACAAAAGACTGTGCTACTGTGCGTATAGAGGGTGATGGTGTGCTCTTTCCGAGAACTGGTATATACCCAAGTGCTGAGGTAATAGAGCGCGATGCTATGAGAAGGAGAGCTGAGCACTTGAGATTAAATGGTGGAGTTAGTAAACCTGCCCAGAGTGAGCGAGAGTTTTGGTAAATATATGAGCAGAAGTATGGATTTTGGATTCACTATGTATTATCGCAAAGAGCGGAAAATTGGAGGTAAAGAGTTTACTACGACTTGGTATGATATGAACAGAAAATCGGCAGATAGACGAGCATACAATTTACGCCGATGTGGATGGTATGCTAGAGTCATACTTGCTCGTATTATGAATAATGGAACTAAGCGTTATGAAGTGTATTATAGAAGCAAAACAGGAGATATAAAATGAACAGAAAAAAGCGAGTTAGAGTGGGCTTTATAAAGAGAAAAGGTCCGTGTAAATGTCCTAAGGGAGATTTGTGTCCACGACCTAATGCTAATGCGTGTAAACGACGCGCTGAGAGATTTGCACAGAGGGAGAGACTGAGAAATGAATAGTAATAAACGTGCTCATTTGAAGATATTAGAAAAAATTTATAGACGCAAAAAGATAATTAATAAGTGCTGTGATAGTGTAGGCCGGTCCATCATCGGGCAATCTCGTTGCTCGGACGCTGGTTCAAATCCAGCTCACAGCACCATTATTTTTATTAACGGTAGAAGGGAGGTGATTTACTCAAGTGGATAGGTAGAGAGTTGCTCAATCATTTTTTGTTTTTAATGACCGTTTGCTCCTTCGGGAGTTCGATAGGTTTATATCCTTAGGAATAGTGTGGTCATTATACCAACCTTTGGAAATATACCTGAGAACTTTCTGAGCAATTCTTTACCCCATAAATGAGCAAATTGATCTTATGAGAAACTATCGAAACGGCGCAAAGTGTGTGAATGGTCCACCCCATCAAGCAGGCGCATATGAGAACTGGAATTGGTGCTCAATATGTCACTCTATCTATGAGAAAACCATAACGCGCTGTCTAAAGTGTAATCAAACGCTGAGATTCAAGTCACACGGAAATAGCAGATGGGCTAAATGGAGACCAATAAAGGAGTGAGAAAATGTTAGAGTATAAAAACGGAGAAAAATCGTGCATTGGACCCTCCAAAAATAAGGGTGGTTATGGTAAATGGAACTGGTGTTGTAAATGCACATCCATTTGGGACAAAACTCATTACCAATGTGGTGAGTGTCATAACAGATTACGGTTTAAAGGGCGCTATATAAGTAGGCGCGAAAGGGAGAAAAAGAATGAACGAAGAAAATGAAAGAGATTGCTTTCACTGTGAGGAACACAAGGTTTATAACCTCGATATATATTGTGAGCAATGTCTATGGGACATACATTTAAACAGGAATTGGTATGCAAAAATCAGAAAGAAGTGAGCTGAGAAAGTTATTGAAAAAGCACTACGGCCAACGAAGGCCGAGCGCTGTTGAGATTCTAAAAGTAATGGAGATGTATAATATGAGAGCGCCTAAAAAAAGAGGGCGACCGAGAAAAAAGAAGTGATATAATGGACAAAGAGAAGAAAAAAAAGGATGCTAAACTTTTGATTAAGTTAGCGGATAAAGAAGACGAATTAGATGTGCTTTATGAGAAATTAGTAGAGCACATACGAAATGAATCTGAGTGGTTAGAGGAGAATGTGGCGACAGCGCTGAGAGATTTGATAGATATGGAAGATACAGCATCATATGAGAGTGGACTTTCCCTTTTGAGTGATGTGACATCTGAAATCAAGCACGTTCTGAACAAATGTGAAGACAATTACAGTGTATTCAGTGACGCACAGGACCTCGAAGTGGAAGTAAATGAACTGAGGAGTGACCTATGAAAATAAGACGCGAACTAAAATACGCTACGTTCGAATGGGATGATGAAGAAAAGAGCATACTAATTGAAACTAAAAGTAGCGAACCTTTAAGAGATGATATCGACATTCATCCCATCAATGGGCGCGTAAAATTGAACAAAGTTTACGCTTTCTCTTTGATGAGATTCGTTGTAAGAATCGCTCAGAGAAATTGGTTCAGGAAGTTAAAATGAGAAGAAAGCATATGTATAATAAGGAAACTCGTATGACCCTATGTGGTCATACATTGACGGTGCAGGAAAAACGAACTGCTCGGATCAATAAACTGAGAAACACAAATTGTAAAAATTGTAAGAGAATGTATTTGAAGGGAGAAAAAGAGGATGGTTGAGATACCCAATAGTTCACAAACAGAACAGATATATGAGCTTATGAGAAAGAACGCAGAGCTCGAAGAAATGATAGCTGGTGCTATGCAAAAGGAGAAGGAACTGCTCAATACTATAACGAATATAGCAGAGGTAATATATTACCAATCTCCGCTCAGCCATCAGGATAGTTGGCTCGAAAGTTTAATAATGAAAGGTATGTGGACACCTGAGAATGACCCACCATATGATTCAGACAGGGCAAGTGAGATGGAAGCAAATGTTTGTGCATCATCGGATAGCTACATATATGAATCCCCTGATGGTGGAAAGACCATATACAGGCGAAAATTCGGATGCTCTACAAAAGAAAAAATAAGGTGAATAATATGACAAGTGCAGATTGGTTCTTACTTTTAGCCCTTTTTATGTCTATATGGATGTTAATGTTTATGCGTTATTGGAATGGTGTGTAAGTGATGAAAAAGCATAGAAAATACAGATTAGTGGCAAAACAACCGTATGAGGGTTATACATTGCCAAAAAGTAGTGAGAAAGGACAGCCCTTTGTTGACTTTAACGAAGTTCTGAAAAAAGAGCCGAGAAAAGTAAAAACGGTAAAGAAAAGGAGAGCTTAGTTAAGCATTAATAAAGATATAGCATACTATGTTTAAGATATATAATATATACAGGAAAATACAATGAATAAAATAGAGAAGTGTGAACTGTGCAGAGAAACTGCAACGGCCTATGGTGGATTGCTGAGATTAAAAGATGGTAGAGTGTTCCATATGGAGTGCGCTATGAGATACTCAGAGCTGAGAATACGCGATGTAGAGGAATTTGTCGCAGCAACAGGAGAAATATGAGCAAAGGAAAAAGACAGTGCTATTGGGACCCACCCACTAGAACCAAGCGAGAATTGAAGCGAATTGAGGATGGTTTGAAGGAATGTAAGAAGTGTGGTGGAGCGCGCTTTGGAATGATAATTTGTCAATGCGAGGACAACCAATGAACCGAACTGACCCCTTTACTTGCGACTGTGAGCATAAAGGATTTGATCACATTCATACCACAAAAATAGACTATTTCTTATGCAGTTGTGATAAAATTTATAAACTAACTGATTTAAAAAGCTGGGAGTTTATGAACTATGATAGCTGTTATTATTGTAACAGACCGAAAGATGTTTGTGTGGGCGCTGACATTGATTGTAAAAGCCCGGAGAAAAAAAATGGATAAAGACGCAGAGGAGTTTTGGAAAGAGTGGGTGACAGACCTCAAAGATGAGCTTGACACTTACAAAAAGTTAGCTAAAGAGCGTGGAGAATTGAATGTAAAGTTAGCCCACCAGCTTGAACGTATGGTTGACAAGCCTCGAAATAGCAGGGCGGTTTCCTCTCCGTTAGAGTGGGTGCCTCCCACTAAAAGCGACGAAGAACTCAATGCTTTGAAGGAAGAAGATAAAAGTATGTGGATATGCACAGCTTGTGATAAGTCCACATATGAAACTGAGTATGATTACCTAGCATCGAGAACTTTGCACTTAGAGTGTGCTCTTAAAGAGGAGATGAAGAATGACCCTTTGTGATAAATGTGGTATAAATGAAGCGTATGGTCCCAATGTAGGTGCAGCGCTCAAAGTCCAAAACATCTGCTCTCAGTGTTATAAATACACTAGACATAGGAACAGCAGGTGTAAGTGTAAGTTATGTAGCGACCACCCTATGATGGATAGAGCACCGACAGGCTCAGGGATGGATTAATGAAGTGTAAACAATGTAATGTAAATGAAGCAGGTGAAGGTCTGTGGAGTGAGAATGTAGACCGTAGTAAAGATACGTGCTTAAAATGTCGTAAATACCTGATACATCAGTTTATAGCAAACGGGAGATAAGATGAAGTGTGAACAATGTGATGAAGAAATGAAAACAAAGGTAAAAAAACCGTTCAAATATATGAGACCTATATGTAGGAAATGCCGTAAATATAACATACACCAATTTGTCAATGGAACAGCGTTAGAAAAAATACCAAACATAGGCTCATCATTATCGGTCTATCTGGAGGATGTAGAAGATGAAGTGTGAGCAATGTACTGAGAATGAAGTGTGTTGGGTCAACGGAATAAAGTCCATACTGTGTTCAAAGTGTCTAAGATATAAAACTAATCCACAACGTCTATCGCAAGGGCAGAGAATGGACCGAGCATACGTTATGGTTATGGCGAGGAGATGGAGACGAGAAAATTGCGAGGAGGGTTACGAAATATGAAGTGTTGGAGATGTGAGGATGAAGCGTTGAATTTGTCTGAGAGTGAGTGGCAAGGACAGCAGCCAGTGTGCGGTAAATGTAGAGCTTATATATCACGAGCTGATGCACAACAGCTCACACCAAAACAAAGGAAGGACCCTGCTGCAATAAGATTAAATTGCCGGTGGCTAAGAGGTATGGAGAATAATGGAACGTATTAAGTGCACGAAATGTAATATCCATAACGCGTGTTGGATTAACGGAACACAGTCTACAATATGTGTGAAATGTAAAGAGTATATTAAATACTTATTTGAAACTAAATTAGACGATATGATATATCGAATAAGAGAAGATATTATAGATGAAAATCCAGCTGATATGTGGCCTGAGGAGGATTTATAAAATGACTAAAGCTAAGGTAAATACCTGTCTATTCTGTAAAAGAGTGAATGTAGTATCTATCCACTTCAGAGAGTATGTTTGTGATGACTGTTATGAGAATAACCAAATAGAAAAAAAGAAGGATGTGAGAAAAAAATGAAATGCTTAGATTGTGGAATGAATTATGTGGGTATGAAGAAAGCCAATAAATACAATTGCCCCCACTGTAGTATAGGGGATGAAGAAGGATGCTAGTGGAGGTGAGAATGTGAAAGATATAACCATAACGGTACCAGTTCCAACCGAGCCCGAATGGTGGTTTTTTATAGCTGCGTTTATTATGTTCTGTATGTGGTTGGTGATAGAATGAATGTGCTGAGTTTATTTGATGGAATGTCTTGTGGTCGCATAGCGCTCGAAAGAGCTGGTATTCCTGTTGAGAATTACTTTGCAGCTGAGATTGATAAGTATGCTATACAGATTGCTCAAAAGAATTACCCTGAGATTACACAATTAGGGGATGTTAGAGATATAAATGAGAAATTACATCTACCGAGCATTGACTTAGTGATAGGAGGTTCTCCCTGTCAGGGCTTTTCTAGAGCAGGTAAAGGGCTCAATTTTGAGGACCCCCGTAGTGCGTTGTTCTTTGAATACGTGAGAATACTAAATGAGGTCCGACCTGAGTATTTCCTACTTGAGAATGTGCAAATGAAACAGGAGCATCAAGACGTTGTGAATGAATATTTAGGGGTAGAACCAATAAAGATTAATTCTGCATTGGTATCTGCTCAGAATAGGGTAAGATTATACTGGACTAACATACCTGATATTGTACAACCGGAAGATAAAAAGATAATGCTGAGAGATATCCTTGAGAAAGGTGTGGTAGACCGAGAAAAATCATACTGTATAGATGCGAACTATTTCAAGGGTGGAAACCTCGAGTCATACTTTGGAAAACGTCGCAGACAACTAGTATTTGAGGATAGGCCCTGTGAGCTGAGAGATTTCGATTCTAATGCTGATTGTCACCACGTTGCCAATGCAACAGATATTAATGGACACGACAGCTTAAAGAGAGTGTACGCTGAGAGTGGGAAAGGACCCACATTAAACGCTTGCACCGGAGGAAATAGAGAGCCTAAGGTTTTGATCGTTCCAGAAGCAACCAAAAAGGGCTACACCGAGATTCAGAACGGTGACTGTTTTGATGCTACTTTCCCCACTTCCAAGACAAGGCGTGGTCGTAATATGAAAGATAAATCTAACTGTTTAACTGCAGCTAATTATGACTATATGCGGTATGAACACCCCACCTATAGAAAACTAACACCGACCGAATGTGAGCGTCTACAGACAGTGCCTGATAGCTATACAGAAGGTGTGAGCAATACTCAGCGTTATAAAATGCTTGGCAATGGATGGACCATAGACGTTATAGCTCATATATTTAGACATTTACCACGTTGGGGGGCGCTAAAATGAATAGATATAGATACGTTGCTGAGAGAATAGAAGATAAGAACGGAAAACCACTGACGGTAAGAATTACTATGAAGCAGAGCAAACCGTCTTGGGATAACTTTCGGATTTGTAACTGTAAATACGGTCATTATAACTGTACCTGTGATGGAAAGGGAGGTAAATATGAAACTCAGTGAATATATACATAGTAAGATGGGGCCACCACACGCTATCACGTGGCGTGCTCGTACAGAAGAACAAATAGAAGAGTGGATAGTAGAATGGTATGTGAGCGAGTTCAACGAAATAGGATGCGATAAAGGAGATACACAACGTATGCCTCCCTCGTGGCTCGCTAATTGGAGAAAATGATGAGGGTTGAATGTTTGAACTGTAATATCGTTTATGGGCGAAGAAAAGGTTATGCTGTGCAATGCAAAAAATGCAAGCGTTGGCTTTATTCCGAGAGTGAGAAAAGAACAAGAGAGAAAAACTCTTATGGACATCACCGAAGACGTTAAATATCTCTGTATCTTTATAACACTATATGCTTATTGGCAGGTGTGTTTATGGATACTGGGAAAAAATTTGAAGCGGAAATCAGAGCGTCTTTAAAGAGCGTTAATTGTTTTTGGTTTCGCATACAAGATACTAATGATGTAAGCAGGTTTGTTAACAAAGCAATAGCTGAAAAACAACCCGCTGACTTTATGGCTGTCTATAAAGGAAAGCCTATTCTAATAGAATGTAAAACGAGCCGTCGCCTTAAATCATTTCCACTTTATTACGGAAATACACCGAGCATTCCTAAGCATCAAATCCAAGCTGCTGTGAAAATAGAACGGAACGGTGGTACCGGGTTCTTTCTGCTGAGAAGAGATAAGCCGAGAAAAAAAAGAGTATGGGCCGTAAGTCCAGAGGGGATAATACAGTTACACAAAAAGGCTACCAAAAAGTCCGTAACGTGGGAAGAAATAGATAAGAGCCCTCACTCTTTCGAGGTGAAACGACTTTCTGCCCCTGTGAGATGGGACTTGGAAAAACTTTTTAAACTTAGACAACCTTTATAAATCAAGGAGGTTTTTCCTTCTTAGGAGGTAAAGAAAATGACAGAGATACTTCAGAAAATTATTGACGACTTAGATAATGATGAGATTGAGACTCTCAACATCCTCGATTGCTTTAATGATGAGAAAGAAAAAGAGCTTTACGAGAAATGGGTAAAGATTTATTTTAGTATCACACCGTTCACAATTAAGGAAGGCCTTAGGAAGATTACGCAAGCACACGACTTAACTAATGAGGAACAGATTATGTTACTCTCTTATATCAAATTCTTTGAGCGTAGACTTATGGAGTTAAAGGGAGATATTGATTCGCGTACTGAAAAATTCGAGAGTGGAGATAAGGGCGGTGGAATGTTTGCTTAATGAAACTAATAAAGAGTTTAGCATAGGACAATTACTTGACAATCTACAGACGGTAATAGAGGTATTAAAAGAGAGAGAAACAGCAGTTACCCCTGAGCTGGTTCACACTCTAAATGTAGTGATTATGTGGATTAAAAATGGAGGAATGAGCAGCGTAGCAGTAGAGACCTCTATTGATAATTTATTAGACAGAATGATGAAAGATTTTTTTGGGGAAGGAAAATAATGGTAACAAGTAAAACGGAAGGAATACACTTAATGCAAATAATATTGAGATATTTAGACAAAGAAGTAGCACTAAAAATGCTTAATGATATGGCGTTTGAGATAGCAGTTGTAACAGACAATGAATCGCTAAAAGCCTCTATTGAGATGGTGCGTGGATTTTTAGAATGAACGATAAACTACATCAGTTTGAGAATATCTGGAAAAAGGATACCAGAATGAAACGGAAAATTCTTGATTGGCTTACCATACGAAAAATTGAGAATACCTATGAGAACGCTAGAGATTATTGGATAGGGAGATTTAAACCATTTGCAGAATACGATGGGAAAACAATACATTTAAATACCAAAACAGATTGGAAACATATCCGACGATTAAATCAAAGAGGAAAATATGGCAAAACGAAAAGAAAAGGAACCAGAAATGATGCTTCATTCGGAGTTTCGACACGTAATAGACAGAAGAAGCGAAGATTTAAGCAGTAACTGGTGGCCCTTTGTCCAGAACGTTAATGATATATTAGCAAGAATGGATGAACTTGAAGCGAAGATAGATGCTTTTGATAATCGTATTGGAGAAGCATATGGATTGGGCAGAACTATATCAAAATCCTTGCACAAACTGGGATTTTATGATAAGGACTTACGCCTTATATGGAAATCAGTGAAATTAATGAATGGAGTGTTGGAAGATGCAGAAAAAGAAAGAGATGATGACTGAAATTGAAACTGAGCAAGCCGCGTCAGCTATTGGCGAACTTACTAGACAAGTTCTAGATGTAAACACGGAGAACAACCGACTGCGCTCAGAAAATAAGCATATATTGCGTATGGGGGTAGTATGCCTGGAAATACTTCCTGTCGGGGGTATGAACAGTAAAGCATTATTTGATGAATTTACCAAATTTGCTGAAAAGTTACATCAATTGCACGGAAATGAGCATTTAAAAGCTACTTTTGTGCAACAAACAGGAATGGAACAGCACGATGAAATCTCACCGGAGATGTTCGGTTAATGCGCGGTCTTAATAAGAACTCAGTTTTAGGTCGTTGCACCTTTTGTAAATATACTGTGCGCGAGGACGAGGAAAAATTTCCCTCTCACTACGCTAAGATAACTTATGGTCGATGGATATGTGGAAACTGTTTACTTGGAATGGAAGACTCAGTGATGAATGCCAAAAAGGGAGCTCAAAGTGGAGCGGCCAAAAGAGCTAAAGCTCTTGGCTACATAATGGACCCAAAAACTGGT
>CEPZ01009151.1_pt1 | contig 17416 bp, 15 predicted proteins | sample 530461 | NCBI WGS metagenome assembly CEPZ01 (sample SAMEA2620106, study PRJEB7988) | marine metagenome | isolation source: saline water (ENVO:00002010), including | reverse complement strand
TGTAGAGACAACTTTATAACCTGTCAGATTTTCGCCGATAACACCACAAGCATTTTTAACAGCCGACAGATCTGCTTCACCATCATCCCCCATGGGCGTCCATACAGCGATGAATATAACATCTGACCGCTTCACACATTCTCCGATGTCCGTAGAAAACGAGAGCCGTCCCGCCTGTACGTTCCTGGCCACCAATTCGTTAAGCCCGGGCTCATAAAAAGGAATAATTCCCTCCTTAAGCTGACCGACTTTCTCCTTGTTTATATCGACACATACTACTTCATTGCCAAAATCCGCTAGGCCGGCTCCACTCACCAGCCCGACATAGCCCGTGCCGATTATAGTTATCTTCTTCATCCTTTTCGCTCACTGAACGGTAATAAAACTACCACTCTTGAAACCTAAATGTCAACTGTTTGAAAAATGATTCATTGAAGGCCGATCAGGCGCCGAACAACCCATTCTCCTGCCAGCAGAATAAATCCGATTAGCATCAATGGCCACAAGTGTGACAATTGAATCTTTTCCTTGGAGGAGAAGACCTGTTTCTCAAAGGAGACAAGATCGCCGATTCGCTCCCGACTATCCCATTGGAGAAAAGTACCGCCTGTCTTGTCAGACAGGTCCTGCAATAGTGATTTGTTGAGGAATACCTTGTTCAATTCTATCTGGCTCTCCTCAATAGTAAAGTTTCCTACCTGAAGCGGCAAATCCGGCAACGACGGTTCAACGATCTCATACGAATATTTCCCCCCTCTACCAGCAAAGAAACTTGTTTTCCACAGTGCCGATGCGCGATCATAAGCGAGGGGATACGACCTGCTTTCTCCTGCAGCGTTGAAAATGCGAAGCTGCAAACTATTTGCTCTTTCCCGTGCACGGTGTTCCGTCAGATGCGATCCTTCAACAACGATCTGCTCACCTTGTTGAAACTTGTTCTTATTGAACCTGAAATAAGCCGTCTGATCACCGGTGATTCTCACCAGCCAGCCGAATATCCTCTGCCAGAAGTCAACTACACTTTCAGATATTCCCGTGTTGATACTCCGGAAATAGAGTTCCCAGAGGTCAGGCGAGGTAAATGAGGCTCTTCTCCGTGTTTTACCTTTCACTCCGCTTATCTCTCCGGCTAATACAAGCGGAATCTGTGTCTGTCCTTCAAGGAAAGCCAGAACATCTACGCCGGGCACGCCCGGTTCCACGAACAGCAATGGAGTGACAGGGGGGAGCATCGAATCACTGTTGTCAGCAGGCGATTGCTCTGCCAAGAATCTCAAATTTGCGCTGACCGATGTTGCTGGACGGAATTGCATGGAATACCTCTTTCCGGCTCTAAAGTTAGAGGCGACAACCTGCAGACCTAGAGCATCAAAAAGTAGTCTGGCTCGCTTTTTCATGACGTTGGGTCCTGCAACAAACAGTAAGGAAGCTTTTTCTCTTTCTACTTTCTTTTTCAGATCGTCGATCCATTTCTCGCTGATCAATCCGGTAGGGAAATTATCGAGAACGATAAGATCATAGTTCGTTCTCCAGAAGGATGCGATGGATGGCTCCCACCGCTTCTGGAGTCGAACATAGTGACTAACTGCAAGCTTTGGTTCCCTCTTCATCACCCGTTTGAGGAATCCTGTATTGGCGGAAGGCGCACCCGATATCAAGGCGATGCTGAACCTGTCTTTAAGCGTCGTAATGCTGAATGATGATCTGTTGTTTGCGATATTGACTTCATCCTTGACAGAGGTTGCCTGGATAGAATAAGGGAAAGTACCCACCTTGGTCAATTCGAATTGAAACCGCACCGTCAGCAGTGAGCCGTCGCCTTCCAGGTTAATAACCTTAGTACCTAAAAGTTCTTTTTCTCTCGCTAAGGTGACATGAATCCGCTCACCTTTTGTACCGATAGATACAACATTAATTTCAGCCTTCACCATATCATTTTGAATACCGACCGCGGGCACGTTAACCTTCTCGATACGAACATCTACCAGTGGCTTCAGTTCACCTATACCTATTGTGTGAACCGGAATAGCAATATCTGCACCGATATGCCTTGGATCATTGCCAGCGGTATACTGGCCATCTGTCACCAGAATAATACTTTGCAGAAAAGCGTCGGAAGGCGTCGGCCCGGCTTTTTCCAGCAAGTCGTCCATTTTGGTCGTCGGCTCCGAAAAACCGAAACTGAGATCATTTTGCTCAATCTGTTCAACTTCTGAACCAAAAGTAAACAGTTGCACCAGGCCATCTGAATTGCTCCTGTCGGCAGCATCTTTCAGGGATGCAGCTATCTCCTGATAGCCGCCGAGAAGCGATCGGGCCGAAACCGCACGGTGATAGGAAGCGCTGACTGAATTATCGAAGAACACCCTCACAAGCGGCTTTCTTATTAACGTAGCAGTACGTGAGATTTCAAGTTCTGCCAAGACAAAAATAAGAACCAGAAATGTGATGCTGCGGAGAATAAAAGGTATACTGTGCTTGTTTTCTCCTTTTGCAAAACGAACCTTATATGCGTATAAAGCGAGGATTACCAGTGCGACGGCTAAAACGATCAGCAACCAGATTATCATACTAAAACTTCGCAGGAAATACGAACCGCCTACTGGCTGGCCAGTCTCAAGTTCGGAATCACAGCAAGATCACGCGACCGTTCAGATGAAGATTTAAGATACAGTTCACCAACGAACGCAACCATGGCAGCGTTATCAGTACAGAGGTTTGAATCTGGGTATAGAACGGTACAGTCATCAAGGATTGTCTCAGCCTTTTCTCTCATCTTCTGATTAGCCGCTACGCCTCCACCTATGACAGCAGTTCTGATACCGGTCTGATCAGCAGCCAATCGTAGCTTATTCAGCAGAATACCGATAATGGCCGCTTGATAGCTGGCTGCAATATCAGCCTGATTTTGACGGATCAGATCATCCCCATTTTTCTTAACATAGTTGAGGAGTGCTGTCTTTAAGCCACTGAAGCTGAATTCGATGTTATCTGATTTCAGGAATGCCTGCGGGAACATCACAGCGTCTTCATTGCCACCTTCTGCTGCCTTTTCGATAGCCGGTCCCCCGGGATAATCGAGACCGAGGATACGTGCTCCTTTGTCAAAAGCTTCACCGGCTGCGTCATCTCTCGTCTCTCCCAAAAGCTCATAAGTACCGAATCCGTTTACTCTCCATATCTGAGTATGTCCACCCGAAATAAGTAGCGAGAGGAACGGATAGTTCAACTCAGGATAGGCGATAAAGTTCGCAAAAATGTGCGCCTCCATATGATTCATCCCGAGGCAAGGTATTCCCAGCCCTTGGGAAAGACCGGATGCAAAACTTACACCTGTCAAGAGAGCGCCCATCAATCCGGGTCCCCGCGTCACGGCGATTGCATCAAGGTGCTCCTTGGCGACTGCGGCACGAGCCAACGCCTCCTCCACAATAAGGGCAACCTGCTTTTCATGCTCCCGCGATGCAATTTCGGGAACAACACCTCCATATTGTCTGTGGATTTCCTGGGAAGCGATTACTGAAGACAGTATGGAACCGTCACGGCAGACAGCCGCGGCTGTCTCGTCACAGGAAGTTTCGATCCCCAGAATGATCATTCCGGGATTCTACGTACCGTCAGCTCTATTGTCTTAGGTGAAAGATCGCGCCACTCGATAACGTCTTCGGGCACCCCTATATCTGGTTCCCGAAACGGTTGATCAATACGACGCTTCTCATAATCGATGTAGACTTCAATATCGGTCGGTTCAAGTTCCGCAATGAAATGGACTCCACCTGTAACTGTGAGCGATACCGTGGATGGATTGGGAAAGGCAAGGATATTCTGCGGCACATTCAAAACTGTAATCGGAACTTCTGTAATGATTCGCTCACCGATGCTCTGGATATCAGCGAAGAGGTTGATCTGCGGATGTGAAGCTTCCACTGTTCTCGGAAAGTTGAACTCCAAGGGAATTGCAGTTTGAAGAGATGACTGAAGAGACAGAAAAGAGTCAGCAACTGTCTCTACTTGATACACGAACCTGACAATCTCCTTAGGTCCCTTAAGTTCGATTGTGGAAGGATAAAGCTGTGTCGGTCCTACCTGTACGAACCCGGCTTCAGGCTGAATGAAGACCATAGAAATGACAAGGGCCGGTTTAATCATATAGTCATCCAGGGAAATATGGATCGAATCGGGACGCACTACTTCGATAAAATCGAGTTCGAATCCGGCGGGAATAACAACCTTCTGGCTGTATCTGTTAAAATAGTCATTCAAGTAAAAATCGTAATCGGTGCTGATTTTTTCAAGATCAAGAACAAGTTTAAATTCGGACACCGATTTTAACAGCAGCGTTTTCAGAAACGCCCTGCCCGTCGCACGAAATCTTACATCTGCGGTGGGTTCAACTTCACCGCGCAAGGTTTTGCCTTCCTTGATATTTCGTACCTCAATGGGCACCTCCACCACATACACATAACTCCTTTCCGAAATGACAAAGAACCACAGGATGACGGCAAAAAAAAGGGCCCCGCTCCAGATGGTCAGGTGCCCCGATTTGATGTTGTTCTTCAGCGCTTCCAAGTTAATAGGTCTCTCTCCAAGAAGTCCACGCTACCGGAAAGAAGTTGAGAGATTATTTCTTCTCTTTGTCTTGATCCTCAGCTGTCTCCTCGCTCTCTTCTCCCTCCGATTCAGCTCCTGATTCCTCGTGTTGTTCGATCTCCTCAGTCTCCTTTGACTGGGCCTCCTCTGTCTGATGCGCGGGTAAATCTGACCCGGCATCTTCCGTCTCAACTTCTACTTTATCATCCTTCGGCTTCTTCTTGCTGGGTATTTCAACCGCCTTCAGAATTACCTTTTTCTCATCAGGCTTTACTTCCACAACTTCACTGGTCACTTCCATCCCCGCGAGGAACCTGTCCAAGATCTCGCCCCTCTCCTTATGTGGAAAAGTTTTAGACGGAATGATACCTTCCACATCCATTTCCAATTCAATGATAATACCCTTTTCGAGAGAGCGAATCACTTTACCGGAAGTCGACGAACCAACCTTAAAATGATCAACGATAGACGGCCACGGATCTTCCAGTGCCTGTCTCAGTCCGAGAGCTATTCTTCGACTTGTCCGTGAAACCTCCAACACCTTCACCTCGATCTCCTGATCCTTCTGAAGTACCTCCCTTGGATGACGAATGATCTTTGTCCAGGACAGATCAGATACGTGAACCAGACCGTCAACACCTTCCTCCAGTTCGACAAATGCTCCAAACTGGGTGAGATTCCTCACTATCCCCTGCTGGAGCGATCCAACTGCATACTTCTCTTCGACGCCTTCCCACGGATCAGGTTGAAGCTGTTTAAACCCGAGTGCGATCTTCTTATCTTCCTGATTCAGTTCCAGAACGACAGCTTCCACCTCGTCACCCAACTGCACAACGTCAGACGGGTGATGAACATTTCGGGTCCAGGACATTTCAGACACATGAACAAGGCCTTCTACGCCAGTCTCCAACTCAACAAAGGCACCATAGTTGGTGAGACTTACAACCTTGCCTTCGATCTTCGTGCCGACGGGATACCGTTCAGGAACATTCTCCCAGGGATGGGGCATAAGTTGCTTAAGTCCTAGCGAGATTCTCTGTTTATCTTTATCTACACCGATAATCTTTACCGTTAGTGTTTCACCTACTTCAATCATATCAGAAGGGTGTTTCACCCGGCCCCAGGAAAGATCAGTGATATGCAACAGACCGTCTACACGGCCTAAGTCCACAAAAACACCGAAATCGGTGATATTCTTTACATTGCCCTCCTTGATATCGCCTACCTTTATCTCCTCGAAAAATGACATTCTCTGTTCCTGGAGAGAATCCTCCAGAAGCGCCTTCCTGGAGAGGACTACGTTCTTTCTGAGCTGATTGACTTTCACCACTTTGAATTCCATCTCCTTGCCTAGGTACTGATCAAAATCCTGCACCGGCCTAACATCAATCTGAGAACCAGGCAGAAACGCCTGAATGCCGTCCACATCCACAATCATACCCCCTTTGATGCGGCGGGAGATCGTACCCATTACCGTTTCATCTTTGTCATGAATTTCGATCAGTTTCAGCCACCCTTTCATCCAGTCGGCTTTCTCTTTGGATAGAATAGTCTGCCCGTTTTCATCTTCCATCCTCTCGAGGTAAACCTCGAGAACCTGGCCCATACTCGGTGCCTCTCTATCGGTGAATTCGCTGCGGCGGATGAGACCTTCTGATTTAAATCCTATGTCCATGATGATCTCTTTTTCATTCTGCCCGATTACACGTCCCTCTACGATTTGATTCTGAGCAATATCAGAGATAGTCTCATTATACTGCAGAAGTACCTCAGGAGCGACAATATCATTAATATCTTCAGATGCAGAAAGATCATCCTGTGTAACTTGCCGGATATCACTAAACAACGATTTATTAAGATAATCTTTCACTTCTTCCGTGGATATCCCTTCCCCATCGGATTCAAAGTTGATGCTACTTTCTGTACTGTCAGTAGTCTCTTTCTCCACAAGCTCATTATCCTGTTCTTCAACCATTTCTTGCCTGGCCGTTTCTTCTTCAGTCATCTATTGTTTGATAACCTCCTTTTCAATTTGATTCTCTCTTCACACTACCGACAATTGTATCGATCTGTTCCTGAATCGTCAGTGTTGTTGTATCAATCTCAATGGCATCCTCAGCCTTTGTAAGGGGAGAATGCTCCCGCCGCGAATCCTTCAAGTCGCGCTTTTTCAAATCTTCAATTATTTCCCGGATTGCACGGTGTATACCTAACTGTTCCAGGTCCTGCTGTCTCCGTGCTGCCCTTGTCTCGTAATCAGCCGTAATAAAAAACTTGAATTTCGCACCAGGAAAGACCACTGTTCCTATGTCTCTCCCTTCGACAACTGAATCCTGACTACTACCAATCTGCCGCTGGATTTCCACCATCTTTTCCCGCACAACCGGCAGTGCACTGACCGCACTGACATTGCGGGTTACTTCGAGTCCTCTTATCTGTTCAGACACGTCTCTGGCATTCAAAAGAATTCGCGTTGACGAATCCTCCAAATCAAAGGAGAGGGATATCTCACGCAGGAGACTTTCTATGCCGACCATATCAGAAGAGTCCAGACCCGCTTCCAGCACCGCCAGTGTCACCGCCCGGTACATGGCGCCTGTATCGAGATAAATAAACCCGAGTTTTTTGGCCACACCCTGTGCTGTGGTACTTTTACCGGAGGCTGCCGGTCCGTCGATCGCTATGACCATACCTTCAAGGCCAGATAACCCCTCGTTCCCGGAGTATATTGTCCATACCTTTCAAAAAGCCAAGAAATTTATGCAACCCCCTGAGAAGAGCCAAACATAATTACACTCCTCAAAATCAGTCATTATAAGCTCTAGACATCAATTTACTAATCTCCTTCTGCCGTAGAAAGCGCCATTGACCAGGATCAAGAGCGCCAGTACCAATCCCCGCAAAACTGACGCGACGCAGAGCTTTAAGATGGCGCTCCAGAGCAGTGAAGATTCTTCTGATCTCACGTTTTTTCCCGTGTGTTAAAGTCAACCGGACAACTGTCAATCCGGGTTCGTCATTCTCTCCCTCGCACGCCTTCTGAGAAATCACGCGGGCAACACCCGTTTCTCCTTCCCCGATATCGACCCCCTTTTCTATGCGATGGACCTCAGCGGAACTCAACCATCCGGCAATTATGGCTTCGTACACCTTCTCAACCTGAAAACTGGGATGAGTAAGCCTGTAGGCAAGATCACCGTCGTTCGTCAGCAGTAAAACTCCCGTAGTATCTTTATCCAATCGACCAACCGAAAAGAGCCTCGTATTGTGATTCCCAATCAAATCCATTACCGTTCGCCGGTTGCGGTTATCCTCCACCGATGTGATCGTATCTTCAGGTTTATTCAAGACTATGACCACCTTTTCCTCTGCCGGCACCACAGCCTTTCCATCGAGACAGACAATATCGTGTTTCTCAACAAGGGAAAAAGGGTTGGCCACCGGCTGGTCATTAACTGTCACGCGACCTGACTGTATGATGGATTCACACTTGCGGCGGGATGCGATTCCGGATGCGGCAAGGTACCTATTCAGCCGCATCATCCGCCTCGGCGGCGGGATCCTCAGACATTAATTCTGAAAGTTCACGAAGCTTGGGAAGATCGGACAATTTGTCGAGACCGAAGGCAATCATGAATGCATCAGTTACTCTATAGAGCAGCGGGCGGCCAGGACCCTTGCCGCGCCCACAAATCTTTACCAGCTGTTTTTCCATCAGTGTCCGCAGGACGCCGGCGCTGTTGACGCCTCTGATGCTTTCAATTTCGGCTCGGCTGGCTGGACCCTTATAGGCCACTACCGCCATTGTCTCTAAGGCTGCCCGTGAAAGGGGCACCTTGCCTGCACGGGTGTAGAGCCGCCTGATCCACGGCTCATATTCGGCTCGGCTTACAAGACGATAACCTCCGGCCACTTTTTGAATGGTAAATGACCTTGCTCCGTTGTCGTACTCTGCGCGCAACCTAGGCACGATCTCCTCCAGCGTAGGGGACGTTCCTTCGTCAAAGCAGACATCTACTTTCGATTGAGTCAGGACTTCTGAGGAAGAAAAAAGCAACGCTTCAATGATTCTTGTCTCTTCTTCTTTGACCTGGTTTTTACCCATTATGCTCTTGCTACCGCCGGATCGTGCCCTGAAACCTCTTCTTCTGACAGAATTCTCTCTATCATGAAATCAGAGAAGATCTTTTTCTGCGCCACGCGGATTTTGCCGTCGCGGACGAGCTCTAGGACAGCAATGAATGTGGCGATTAAATCACGCCGTGACTCTAAAGCTGGAAATAGCTCAGAAAACGTATACTGACTCTGCTCAGCAAACCTGGCCATCAAAAAGGCAATCTTTTCCCTGACCGAGACCGCTTCTTTCTCCAAATCGTACGAGAGGGTCGGCGGCATTTGCTCGAGAAGTTCCTTGAACACCTGAACTACTTCGAAAACCGATATATCCTCTAGATAGATAGCTGGATCCCCCTCTATCTGGTTATATTCAGACATCTCTGGACGACCTAATTTCTGGCTCTGTTGATCGCGCATTTCACGCAAGTTATCAGATGCTTCCTTAAATCTCTTATACTCCAGGAGTCGCTGAACCAGTTCGGTGCGCGGATCCTCCAGCTCTTCGCCGTCATCATCAGAAACAACGGGGAGCAACATCCTCACCTTGATCCGCATTAGAGTAGCCGCCATCACCAGAAACTCACCGGCAATGCCCACATTAAGAGTCTGAGCCGCCTGGATAAAGGTAAGATATTCTTCAGTGATCTGTGCGATGGGTATGTCCATAATATCGATTTCATGGCGTCTGATAAAAAAGAGGAGAAGATCAAGGGGACCTGTAAAGTTATCGAGACGTATCTGATAGTCAATCATTCGTCGTAACTCAGCCCCACGTTCTTTTTCGCCAACACAAGAAAAGAAGACGCTTCAGCACGGGCCTTTTCCGCCCCCTCTTTGAGTATCTTCACAACTAAATCCCTATCGCTGAACTGAGAGGTGCGCCTTTCTCGGAACAGCCGGAAATAGTCCCAGACTTTATCGATGAGTTCCCGCTTTACTTCGGAATATTTAAGACCCGGCTCCATAAATCTTTGTGCCAACTCTTTCTTGCCGGCTTTATCCAGGAAAAGGGCGTAAATGTGATAGAGTGTACTCGTTTTGGGATCTTTCGGCTCATGAGGCGGCGTATCGTCCGTAACGATGGACATGATCTGCCGTGTCAGGTCCTCTTTATCACAGAAAATCTCAATTGTGTTGTCGTACGATTTTGACATCTTCTGACCATCTATACCCGGGATTAGTCCAATATCCTCTTCTATAAGCGCCTCCGGGATGATGAATGTTTCGCCATAGGTTGCATTAAAGCGCACGGCAATATCACGGGTCATCTCCAGATGCTGTTTCTGATCCTTGCCCACCGGCACCACTTCACCGCCAAAAAGAAGTATATCCGCCGCCATGAGGACGGGATAACTGAACAGGCCGTGATGAGGTGTTATCCCCTTCGAAACTTTATCTTTGTATGAATGAGCACGCTCGAGGAGCCCCATACTGGTTACATTGCTGAGGAGCCAAGTGGTCTCTAACACTTCCGGTATATCCGATTGGACCCAGAAAACGGCTTTCTCAGGATCAAGACCCAGTGCAAGGTAGTCAGCTGCCGCTTCAATCGTATTCCGTTTAAGGGTCCGTGCATCCGAAACAGTTGTCAAGGCGTGATAGTTCACCAGAAACGTAAAGAGTTCGTTTGATTCCTGATACGAGATCATTCGTTTCATCATACCGAAGTAATTGCCTATGTGGAGATTTCCTGAGGGTTGGATACCACTCAGGATCCGCTTACGCTTCATGCGAGTGCCTTGCTCGAAAAACGAGATTCCATATATAGATAGGGCCGCCACGCTTCCTGTTCCTTCTTCACGAATTGGCGGATATAGTGGATGCGCGTCGCTTTCCGAGGATGACGTAACAGCGGCATGCCGGCTTGTTCCGGAGTTCGATTTCCCTTCTTGCGGTTACAGACGTGACAGCAACAGACGAGATTTTCCCAACTGTCAGAACCGCCCCGCTCTTTAGGAATCACATGATCGAGAGTCATGGGAACGCTACGCCTGCCGCAGTATTGACACTTGTGTTGATCACGTTTGAGAATGTTCTTGCGCGACAAAACTATATCGTTACCCTTAATCTTTATGAAACGATCAAGTTTGATAACGCTCGGCAGGGGGAGTACAATGGAAGGGGAATGTATGAAATCACGGTAGTTTTCGATCACTTCAACTTTGTCTAGATAGATCAGGCAGATAGCTCGCTTGGCTGTGCATACCAGTAACGGCTGATAGTTCTGGTTTAAGACCAGTACTTCGCGATTCAAAATACCGTTGCCGTGTCGTTTCAGACTTTTCACTGCTTTTGTCCGTTAGGTTCTGTTTTCATATCTTCTCTTAACCGCGCACGAATCAGTTGTTGAAACCGGACAAATTTATTTTGACCTCTCCAGCAAGTCAAGGCAAAACACTTGACATGTCCGTCGGATGAACAGTAAGTTCTAAAACGTTATTTGGCAAAACAGCTTTGACAGGGAAACCCGTGAAAATCGGGTACAGCCCCGCTACTGTAATCGCCAGGATCTTCCATTTCTCCAGATGTTGTAGGAGAAAGCCATTGCCCCGCTCGCGGCGCGAATACCGGGATGGGCGAGAAGGCGGAATCAATCCGACGAAGTGTAAGTCAGGAAACCTGTAAGGCTGTGTTTCTCATAAACACTCTCGAGGGAGGAGAAGAGAATGCTCCATATATCACCATCATACCAGCGGTTTATCATTCCCGCCATTCTGTTATTAATCACTGTTTCCTCAGGGGAGACTATTCTAGTGGCGGGACGCGTAACAGACTACAGCGGTGAGCCGATTCCTTTTGTTGAAGTCTATTCAGCAACAACTCATCTCGGAACCACTACGGACAGAGAAGGCAGATTCATTCTTATACTAGATGATCAACCAGTTGACAGACTTGTGGTGAGTCATTCGGCCTTCACTATGCAGGAAGTGAGTTTAGATACAGTCTCAGCTGAAGATATGCGCATCAGACTCCAGCGCCGGATATACCAGTTCAAACCTGTCATCGTGGAAGGCAACCTCTACGGGCGACAGAGCCTGGCACTTCCTGTAAGCCATCGCGTCATAACCATTGACGATTCGCCAAACAGCGGCAACAGTGTCGCTGAACGACTCGGCAGGAGAGGAATCCAGATTCGGGATTACGGAGGACCGGCAGGACTCAAGACCATCTCATCTCCCACAGGCTATGCGGAACACATACTTGTTATGGTGGAGGATCTACCCATCAATTCGCCACAGAACGGAGTTTTCGATCTCAGCATTCTCCCTGCAGATCTATTTTCGCACGGCGAGTTTTACGACGGTCAAGGCTCCTCACTTTACGGTTCAAACGCTGTAGGCGGTACACTCAATCTTATGCTGGACAGGCAGAAATCAAACTTGCGCATGAGATCAGGTTCACTTGGAGAGAAGGGAATCAGCGGTCGAATTCATAAGGAGCTCAATCTTCTACGGACCGCTGTCTACGGCAACAGTTTTGAAAGCACGGCTGATTACCGAGAGAACAACGACTTCAGCCAGAGAGCTGTCGCATTCCAGGCCTCCCTCCCGCTGACAAAACAGTGGACTGCCAGATCGTTTGCACTGCAAAGTCATGTAGATCGAGGTATTGCCGGCACGCTTCAGTTTCCATCTCCATCAGCCAGAAAAGAGAATGGAGATTTTCTCTTGCTTGCCACGCTGCGGGGAATTTCTACGGCAGGTCAGACGAAAATCAATGCTGGCGTTATGAAATCCCGCGAGCACTTCACAGATCCGGACTGGATAGTCAACTCAAGACACCGCATAGATTCCTGGCAAGTCAGAGCTGTGCACCGGTTCAGAGAGTTCCTTTCTGTGCGAAACACACTCAGCCTCGAGACAACAACGAATCACGTCAGGAGCGATGACGCCGGCAATCATCAAGAAGACTTGACTGCCGTTGGATTGCTGTCGCAGATCCGGATTAGTCCAAGACTGACCGTGTCACCCAGCCTGCGCTCCGACTGGAACAGCCGTCAAGACAAAGTGATCGCCACAGGCAACCTCGCCATGCTCTGGTCCAGGAACGAAGGTCTTTTGCAATCGTTCGCCTTCAGCGCGGGATCCAGTTATCGCAATCCCACCTTCAACGATCTCTACTGGGAAGACCCGTGGGGATATTCAGTCGGAAACCTGTACCTTAAACCCGAAAAGGGAAATTCGGCTGAGGCGTCACTTCACTTACGGCCGGTAAAACCATCGTGGTTGAGCATCAGAATAAGGGGCTACTACTTCTTTACTGAGAATCTGATCCAATGGACGCCTGACGAATCGTGGGTCTATATGCCGCATAACTTGAAGAAGTCGGAATCGTACGGCGGTTCGCTGTCGGTGACTGTCTCTCCAGAGGATCTGCCGGTGACTATTTCGATACTGAGTGAACGGAATAATAGTCGCGTCCTCTCCAAAGGTGATGACCACGGTAAAAGACTACTCTACGTGCCGGCACGCTCCCACTGGGCTGAGCTGAGTTATAGCCGGAAATCGATTAACTTTCAGCTGAGATATCAACTACTGGGCAAACGTCGTTACAGTTATTCTACCGATCTGCTCCTGCGTCCCTATGAGCGGCTGGATGCAAACATATCCCTCACTTCTTCAAGACTGTTTGGTGTTGAGACGTCTATCGCACTGGGCTGCAGGAACCTGCAGGATCACAGTAATCTACAGTCTGTGTATGACTATCCTGAACCTGGAAGAACAGTCTATTCGAGGCTATCCCTGGAACTTCCCTAATCGCGGAAATTCCAGCGAAAAGTGAGATAGGTCAGTCCTCCAGCTGCCGGCAGGAGAGGTGAAACAAAAGAAGTTACCTGCTCTTCACTAAATGATGCATTCACGCTCTTTAAACGTAACCATCCGATATAAAGAAGGTTGACCATAGTGTAGGAGATTTCAAAATTCGATATGACGGCGGTGAATTGGACGTTGACGACGGTAGTGGCATCAGGTAGACCGCTGTCTTCATAATTGTAGTAACCGAGGTTCAGGATCGGATCCCAGACAAGGCGATCCCTCCCCGCCCAGACATCGGCCCACAGCTTCACTCTGGCATCCAGCTTCTCCTTGAACAGTTTCTCGTTCACGGCGAGACCGGCATTAACCTGGTGTTTTACACCGATTCCCCACCCCTTCTTCTGATTCAGCAAAGTTACACCTCTGCTGAAGAGCCACCAGTCGCGAAAGTAGTTGACCCTGGCAGACCACGCCATACCCGGAATGCGATCAGAAGTATTTTCCATTAAAGCTGTAATTTCACTGCCTTCTTCTACATGTGATTTTTCAAAGTAATAGTGTGGCGCGGCCTGCGAAATGAAGTAGCGCGTCTCCAGTTGCACTCTTTTCACTTCGTACACCGCCCCAATTCTGACCAAAGTGCGAACTTGGCTGACGGCAGAAGAATCGGGTCTCAGTGTGGGGATTTTTGCCGGATAGAATAAATCAGGCACAAAAAGAAACTGGCGTCCACTAAACTGGAAGGGAAGTAGATAAAGATCCTGCCTTGCACCCCCATACAGCCTGAAATATCCCACCGCATACTCTGATTCGAATCGGAATATAGCTGACGTTCCGTAGCCGAAGTACCCAGTGCTGCCAATTCCTGCCCTGTGGCTTAACCGTCCCGACTGACCCCGTAACCCCAGTTCGGCCGTGAAGCCGGTTCGCGCCTGGTTACCCAGTGAATCCGAACTGATGGCGCGGTAGCTCGCGGCGGTTGACGCAAAGAGTATGGCCTGCCGATTCAGCTCGCGGCTCACTTCAGCAGAAAACCTCTGTGAGAGGAGATCAGCCCGCCACTGAGGTGCATCAGATAACGAGTTGATTTTCAGCCGTTGAGAAAAACTGCCCGCTGTCAGCCGATACTTCAGACCGGCTGACTGACCCATATACCTCACCGCAACGGTTATAATCTGGTCACTCCTTAACGCCCCTTTTACCCAAGTAAGATCAGATGATACCGGAACAGCTTCGCTGGTTTTGAAATAGGCCGTCTGCATTTGCAGGCGATCTCCGCTCGTGCGCGGGCGATTGAGCATCAGCCTGTAGTTCTGTTGAATCGTGCCTCCACCGCCGGTATAGGTGCTCGGGCCGATAATACCAAATCTGTCATCAAAATTCCTTTTTAAGGCCTGAAAAACGGTGGAACGATCATCAACTCCCTCAAAATCGATCTCAAAGGCAAACTCGTCCAGAGCGTAGTCTCCCTTCTTATACCAGAGAGAACTGTTGACGAAGGGAAGATCTTCATCTGTCTTGTTGTTTTCGACCCTGAATGGAAAAGCGTAACGCTTGGGCCAGTGGGCAAAATTCCCATCGAGAAAAAGGGGACCGAGATCTGTTTCGCTGCCCCAACCGAGGAAGCCGTAACGATGATATATTCCACTCTGCCCGCTCCAGTCAAATGGGACAGTACCGACGCCGCTGACCTGCGCGGACATGGATCTTGTCATCACAAGGATGAGAACGTGGAGTGCGAGTGTCCTGCAGTTCATTGCGAGATTCTTGAGAAGACTCTGGGCAGAGCTGTGGTAAAGATGACCACATTCATTACCTGATGCAGTAGTGTAAAACCGATTCCGGTAAGATAAACAGCCACGGTCTGGCGAAACTCGAACCCGGCAGCCACCGGATAGCTCAGCGTAGTCAGAGTATCGAAAATGAAAGTAAGGACGGCCCCCGTAGCCCCCAGGAAAATTACTTTTGTCAGCGGCCACGTTTGAGACATCAGCAATTTGCGCAGCATTCCGCCGCAGGCACCCACCAGTCCCATGCCCAGCATCTGAGCCACGATGAGAGGAGGAAAGACGAGACCGGAGCCGAAGGGGTTAGCCGCGGAGAATACAAATTCAGCCAGGAATCCCACAGTTATTCCCCAGCGCGGACCAAGATAACCGCCAGCAACAAAAACAATAGCAGTAATGAATTCTACATTGGGGATCAGCAAAAGCGCATACCCTGCGCCCACTGCCAGTCCTGTGAACATCGCAGCTTTGGCGAGATTAGCTGTCGGCAGTTGATTTACCCTTGTAGAGGGAAGCCCCGAAGAAATTCCGTCGACTGGTCCACTCACCGTATTCACTGTCTTGCTGGATAACCTTATCAAATACGTTAAGTCTCGTGTCCATGTAGTCTATGAGCTGAAGCAGGAGCGCCTCTTTTGTCCTGGCACGTGAAGAACGGCGGCCGTCAAATACCCCTTCATGAGAGGAAACCATATGCTCGAGTTGCAGAAGGAGATCAGGCGGGAAGTCGTTAATCCTGTCCGCTGCTTCCCTCGTCATATCTCTGCCGATATCAGTATGGCCAAGAAAATTCCCCTCATCGGTATACTCCGGAACCAGAGTATCTGTAAATTCCCTAACCTTGCCCACGCTGTGGAGCAGAATGCCCGCCAGGACAAGATCCTCATCAGCCTGATAGTGCCTGGCAAGTTTCAACCCTACTTTTGCCATGGAGAGGACGTGCTCAAGATAACCCGACCGGTACGGATAGTGCATGGCGATGGAAGCTGGAATTCTTTGCAGAGTCTTCTTATTGCTCTTATAGATATCAGTCAACAGCTTCTTCAAATAGTTGTTCTTTATCTTCTGAATCAGCGCCCCAACCTCTGTCCACATTTTCACGGGATCGTAAGGTGATGTTGGAACAAGGTCATCCTCTTTGAAGCCGTGGCGGCCATACTTTTCCGGCGTCGCCTTATTAATACGGCCCACTACAACCTGAAGCCGATCCTGAAACATATCAACTCTTCCACGAACAGCTACGGCATCGCCCGCTTCGAACTTCGCTTCGAATTCTTTCACCCTGTCCCACACCTTGGCTCCCACCTCTCCTGTTTTATCCTTGAGCATAAGATCAAGAAAGAGTTCGCCAGCGCGGGTGGTCCGCAGATTCTTCTCCTTGCACAGGTAGAAACCCTGGATGTCATCGTTTGCCTTAAACTCTGAAATGGTTGATATCTTCTTCATAGCGGGGCTAATTAACGCTTTGCTACATTAAATGTCAAGGGGAAGCTCGCTGCTGCCATTATCTTTTTCCCAAGGGACTATTGAATATGAATCAACCTCAAACTAAATTGAGAATGGATTAGCTGTGACTAAGAAACGAAACTACAGAATTATCGACCACACTGCCGATGTTGGCATCGAAGTCTACGGTGGAGACCTGTCAGAACTAATGGAACATGCGGGAGAGGCTCTGTTCAGCATCATTACAGATATTGAATATGTTGAGACTTCGGTGAGCCACAACATCACTGTGGCGCCGGGAGAGAACGAAGAAGTTCTGCGCAACTGGCTGGAGCAACTTCTGCAGTACTTCAACACGGATGATATGCTCTTTTCAAGATTTGAGGTCATTCTGGCCGATGACGGATTTTTCCGTTGCACCGCTGCAGGCGAAAAGATAGACAGTGATCGCCATCTGTTTCATACAGAGATCAAAGGGATCACGTACCACCAGTTTGAAGTCAGCGGAGATGAAAGCGGTTGGCAGGCGAGGATTATTCTGGACGTATGATAGCGTGGCGGAGTTGAGTGCAGTAATGAAACGAAGTAAAATTATTACAGATTTGGAGTGCTACAATGGAACAAAGCAGAATTGTTGCAGATCCGTAATGCTTCGCTTATGCTTATCATTGAAATCCGGACCGATTTAGCTAAACATGAGTAAACTAAAGCAAGTTTCTG
>CEPZ01002901.1_pt1 | contig 17439 bp, 23 predicted proteins | sample 530461 | NCBI WGS metagenome assembly CEPZ01 (sample SAMEA2620106, study PRJEB7988) | marine metagenome | isolation source: saline water (ENVO:00002010), including | reverse complement strand
GGTTGATATCTGCATCAAAGAAGCTGCCTACCCAATCCCACATATCAGGCTCCTCGGTCAAAACCAAACACACTTTCGCCATCTTCTTCCCAGTATCGCCGGCGGCGTTAGCATTATTCGCTATAGTGTCTATCGTGGTGCGGACGCTCTCTCCAAGGAACCCAGTTGTCCGCGGATCGAGTGTACGATCTGGTATAATTGGCTGTTCGCCAGAGAAGTCTAAGACACGGGCAGCGACTGGATCTACTTCATCGTCTTTGGCCACATCACTTCTCCTCTTTTATCATATCAAACAATTCGTCCCGGTCTCGATCGGTTAAACCAGAGGGGGAAGAATCTTGCTTATGGAGAATTGTACAAACCTTTACTAATTGTTCGTTTGATCTCTGAAGTGTCTCGACATACTTCGCTGCAATCTGCCCAACCTCTTTGTGATTAAGTTCGTTTTTCTTGAGGAGAATTATGACATCGGCCAACAATGAGTTTGTGACCGCTCTGTCGGAGTTTATGTTGTTAATTGCATCGGACAGATGCTTTTCTAACTCCTTCACACCTCCCCTTTGTTCCATTTTATTTTCCATATCTTATACTTAGTCCTCATTTTATTTAAATTGTTGACGACTTGTTTAGTGTTGAGACCCGTGAGTTCTCTTATATACAGATAAATAGCCTTTTTATTGAAAATTTCGATATCATTAGTGCTCTCAAATAAAACCATCACAGCTTTGTAAACCTTTTCTTCGTTTACCTTCATATTGCTGGAATTCCAAGAGTTTATCTCTTCATATAGGAATCTCCAAAACTCATTCGTTTCGCGACTTTTGATATAAGACTCGTCAGTCATCACATATTTCGATTCTAAATCTTTGTTGAGATCGTCGTAGTAAATCTCGCGTCTGACCTGAACGGAGTTTTTCTTGACCTTGTGAATAAACCAGTTTTTAGTTACAACACTAAAATATGAAAAAGCCTTCGAACCCTTGCTTTGATCAAATTTTTCTAGTATCGTGGTGAGCCAAACTTTGCATTCGTCTCTTAAAGAATCTATGTTGGGGAGGGTGGTGAACTTATAGGTATAAACAATCTTGTCAACCAGTTCGTCAAAGACAGGGCCGATGTATTCTCTATAGAGTTCTTCGCGTACGGCAAGATCATCAGTGGCGACATAATCAACTATCGCCTGTTCGTGTACTTTTGTAAAATACTGGTTCGAGGTCCGGCGTTTTTTCTTTTTTTGTACCTTAATCTGGGACATCTTCGAATCCCTCTTCGTGATGGGTAATCAGAGTTTCCGTTGGAAGAGAATTGAAAAGGTGAAAGGATTTAAATGTGGCATCAACATGTTTGGCGTGCTTTAACAACCCTTCAAGTGTTGGATCTCCATAAAATGTTTCCAACTCATAAACTTGTTTGAGGTGTTCTGTGTAAGCAGTCCCAATTTCCTCAAGTTCTGCAACGTCATCTAAAATATTTTGTAATCGAACAATCAACTGTTTTGAATACCAGATCAGCAATAACGTTATGCATATAGCAACCATCGCGATTGAATACGCCACATATATATTATTTATCATCATTAACATCCAACTCCCTACTCCTCAACTCTTTCTTGTATTCGCCGACGTCCTCTTTTGTGCTTCTTATATATTCTTTAACGAGACGGCCATGGTTATTTTTTAAAGCAATAGTGAGGATCGGACTCGGTATCCTTTCCAAAGTACCCAAGATCTTTTCTTCCTTTACAGCGCACTTGTCGCAGTCTTCCAGAAGCTTTTTAATGGAATGGAATGTCTCGAAAGTAATCAGACAATTGGAACACCGATAAGAATATTTCGGCATAAGGCTATTCAGTAGAAGCTGCGACCGTCTCTTCGGTACTAGGAGGCTCCTCTTCATCTCCATACTCATACTTGACCATCGGAGGATTCATTACCACAAGGCCCTCGTTGCTCTCTTTAAACCTCATATCTTTTAGAGTGGGAACGATGTCACTTTGCTCTAAAAGGGATTTCTGTAAGGCCATCATGATGGCCCCAAGAGCCTGATCTGACAACTGTTTTTCTGTCTTATTTTTCTTCATGATTATTTTTCTCCTTCTTAATAATCAGGCCAATTGGGCCCATCTCTTTTGCAAGAGTTCTGTAAATATTCTTCAAGCCTTCAAACAAGTTTACCTTGCTATCCCAGCCGTGTTGTTTAAATTTATCCAAGTTGGCGCGAGTAAGCATTACGTCGCCTATACGAGCATCTACATATTCGAACGTTTGGTTGGGAAGGCAATCTAACCGTAATACAATCTCTTTCAACTCGTTAAGACTGATATTATCCCCGGAACCGACGTCGTACCAGTGTCCCCACAATTCTTCGTTCTCTATGTTTTCAGCACAAAAGATATTCGCTGAAACGATGTCGCTTACATGCGTCATGTCTCTTCTTTGTTCGCCATCGCCAGTTATAAATGGTACCCTTCCTTCTAAGATAAATTTCTTCCAATTGCAGACAACCGTAGCATATTCGCTGTCCGCTACCTGATCGTAGGAATACACATTAAAATACCTCAATGCCACAGTCTTAAGTCCGTAAAGTTTATTATACAAAAGGCTCTCAACCTCACCTACGTGTTTGGACAGGGCATACGGGCTTGCGGGCCCGTCACCATTTCCAATTACCGATGACGAGCTACTGTAAATAACTGGTGTGTTATTCTGGCGAGCGTAATCGAGAACAACCGAAGTTGCAACAATGTTGTTTTTCATGACGTGCAACGGGTTTTCCACGCTGTAAGCAACGCGGGGGATGGCAGCTAGATGAAAAATGACATCTGGCACGAATTTCTTCACTCTTTCAGGGATTCCATTGCAAAGGTCCTCCCCCCCTTTAAGATCTACCCCGCACACAGAATGCCCCAAAGCCTCCAACTCCAACACCAAGTGCTTCCCAATGTACCCCAGATGGCCTGTTACTAGAGCCTTCATGTTATATCTCCCTTCCTCTGCCGAGTGACGCCATAATTAAACCTGTACCAAATTCTCTCGTGAAAATAGTAAAGAGCCGATTTCACAAAAACGTTGAAAGTACCAACACTAGTGGCAACTGACCAGTCGCTGGTGACAAGCCAAGTGAAAAAAACGGTTGTGGTGGTAGCTATGATGCGCCACGTTACAGTCTTGGCTATATGTCTTTTCTTTTGTACCATGTGGTGCTCTCTATATTGTTGATTATACTCTACTTAATAACTATTTTTAATCATTATTTGCATCATCAACCACGGAGCGACCTCGGAGGGCTTCCCAATCTTTCTCAGGGCGCACCTCTAAATTAGTCTCCCAAGCTGCGACAAGGGTCTTCATATCGACCTCGTTTTCTTCACCAAACTGTATCATCGCCCGAATATCTTTGGGAAAACACGAACCTCCAAAACCAAATTTACCGTCTGGACCTGGAACTTGAAGGTGCGAGTGTCCAATGCGGCCGTCTCTCACGAAGCCGTCCACGGCGATATCCCAGTCAACCCCGCTTTTATCTGCCAACATCCTCATCTCGTTCAGGAAAGAAACCTTGAGGGCAAAAAAACAATTATTCATATATTTTATGATTTCCGCCGTCTCATAATTACACATGACAACAGGAGTAGATTCCCCAAACCTATGCTTAAACAGTTGCGCGACAGCAGAAACTTCCCAGCGTGGAAGTTCTGGTTTGTGGGTGGCGCCCCCTATAATAAACCTAGATTGATTTATGAAATCAAATTTGGCAGACCTTTCGGTAAGAAACTCCGGATTGAACACTAGATTAAGAAAGGGGTACTTCTTTGCTAGCTTACGCGTCGTTCCTGGCACAACCGTAGACCTTATCAAGACTACATTTTTCTTCCCTTTGTTAGCGCTGGCTTTAGCTTCATTGATCTCATCCAAGGCTGCTTCCACAATCCCCAAGTGAATCGAACCATCCGGGTTGGAAGGGGTGGGTACCGAAAGAAATATGAAATCGGATTCATTGACCGTCTCCGCAAGAGAACAACTTGACCTTTCTTTCTGCTTGTCATAAATACGCACATTTGCATCGTACCCGCATTGAGGGGAAAAACCATACGCGACGGCGGAGCCAACAAAGCCGTTCCCAATTATTCCAATGTCATACTTTTCAGGGTTTTTCACTTTATCGCCTTCTTTTCGTTTTCTTTTTTAAAAACAAGAGCCATGGCAGTGCAAGGATCAACGTTATCACCGATCCAGCTTTTTGTACGCCACTTATCTTGCAAACGTTGTATCTCATGTAAATCTGATTTATATGAAAAAAGGTCATGAAACTTTTTGTCTAGTTGATGAATTTCAACCTCCCCCAAATTAACAAGTTCTCCACTCAAGATCTCTTTCCAAACATAGTGGGGAGTACTCTCCCTTATCGTCTCCTGTACATCGTGAAAGACAACACATCCCCCGGGCCTTACCTTTGGAAAGATGTTTAGGAAGTCTTGTTTGGTAACCGCGTAATCGTGTGAACCGTCTATTAGACAAAGATCAAATTCCCGGTCCAGCGATGGTACTACGGTGGTCGAGTCCCCGCAAATAAAATTTGTAAAGGCCGGGTCGAGACCGCATCGATGGTGCAGCATCCGTGCGCGCTTTTGTGATTCCTTGGAAAGATCTACAGAATCCAAAGTTCCGAAGTGATGACCGTCACTCTCTAAAGCTTTGGCCAAATACAGAGAAGAGAATCCAGTGCCAGTGCCAATTTCTAAAATATTTGAATACTTCTTTTCTTTTATTATAGAATAGAGTGTTTGTATTTCGAATACTTTAACCGCGGTGCCCAGGGAGCCAAACAGGGCCGGAGGATGCCAGCCCCTTTCATATAATTCGTTTAACTCTTCTTTGTATCCTTGGACCATCTTCAACAAGTTTGTCATTATTCGATTCCTAAGATCTTAGTTGTCAATTCCACCCATTCCGGGTAAAGTACTCTGCCAGGCTTGTGATAATGCCCCGAATGCTTTTGAGTGCCGCGGCCTAGGTGTAAAAAGATAACATTGCCATCCTCGTCGAGGGCTCTATCAAGACGAATATCTTTATATCGTTCCTCTTTTATGGAGCCAGCAAGCTCAGGCTTGTTAAATGTGTTGTCACAAATAAAATAAGTCAAACCATTGTCTCTACAAAATTTTGTCAAGGAATCGGCAACGTCAAGAATCATTTTGCCCTTATCATAGGTGGGATAGAAAGAGACTGATCTGGCTATCTCTGATTCGACAAGCAACCCGGATTGGCGAACGGCCTTGATTCTGCCCGGGTCCTTGGCCACTCCAACAAGCGAATGCCCATCAGCAACTTTGGAGATGAAATAGTCCATCCAAGTCTCGGAAGTAGCCATCACATCATTATGACACATAAAGACGTACTTAGTGTTCACTATTTCCATACCCTTTTCAAGGGCCGTAGCATTGGCGTGGCTCCCCCTCAAATCCGTAGGATTCTGAATCCATGTCACGTTGGAAAAATCCTCCAGTAGTTTGTCGCGACCCTGCACGCTGTTTGAGTTTTCAACCACAATATAACGAAAGTCATGCGTTTTTTTAAACTTCTCAAACGAAGTGATCGCTATCCGGGTCAACCCCGCACTCTCAAAAGAGGGTATTATAAAATCTATTGTAGCCACAAAGTTCTCCTATAAAAAATTAATATCTTTTGTTTCTTCTGGATGGTTTAGAAAGTCTAGCAATTTATTTGGTTCGGATAGTTTGCAACACATCTGGCATTTCGCCTTGTAGTCAAAACTTCTGATGAATTCGATCGTTTCTTTTCTTTGTTCTGACTTCCAAATTTCCCTAAAGGATGAATCATAAATATTGCCAAAAGAGAGTCTCTTATCTGCGGGGTGATATGTGCAAATTTTGACCTCGCCAGTTGCATCCAAAATTGGTTCAAAAAAGTGCCCTTCACAACTCCTGAAGTTAAAGGCGGTACCGTTTTTAAGATCGTAGCGTTTGTCGTCACTCAAATTAATTTTAGGATTCTTGGAAATGCTGTCTAAATAATCCCACACTTCCAAGTTGATTTCCGGGGTGCCCGACTCTTTATACGCCGTCTCTGCTTCCTTGTAGTAACGGGGCAAAAGAGGACGAAACTGTAGGTATGCCACCCCTTCAGTGTTCAGCGACCAATCTACCAACTCCTTTGCGTGTTCGATAGTGATATTGGGGCCCACGTTGCAATTGATCCCGACTTTTACTGGGTACTTGGATAACTCTTCAACGTTTCTTTTAATAGTTTTCACCCCGTCGACCTCTTTCCACTCTTTGTATTTCTCAACATCTAAAGTGTCTAACGATACCCTGATCCATTCAAAGTTTTCTCCAATTAACTTATTGTATTTCCTTTTATACACAGCGTTTGTCATCAGACCAAGTTGCAGGTTCTCTTTCTTCGCGACCAAGACTGCCTCTTCGAAATCAGGATAAAAAGTTGGTTCACCTTGGCCTGCATACGTGATCGCTTTGCCGCCCATTTCTGCGAAGTCCTTGAGATACCTCTTGAGAGGTTCGATCTCGATATGGGCACCGAATTTGTTATCTCTCCCATTCTCGGTAATACACCAATAGCAAGCCATGTTGCATTTGTTGGTGAGCCCGACCTCCATGAAAATAGGACAGTCAGTGTCGCCAGTGGAAAGATATTGGTGTAATTTCTCAAAATGCAACACAAGCTTTGCTTGCGTGCCAAACGGATTAGCTCCAGAAAACCTTACATATTCATTACTCATTTTAAAGCTTTCTCCTTCGTTAGGTGATTAATCAGAATATCGAGCCCTTCCCAAATGGTGTATTTTTGTGCAAAGCCCATCTTTCTCAACTTTGTAACATCCAAATACATATCTTTGACTTGAACGGTCTTATGAAACTCTGGGGCGGTTCGCGAGAACAAGGAAGCTGTCGATCCTGTTGCATTTTTTGCATACAACATTATATCTTTAAATTTATATGGTGTTCCACTTCCAATATTAACGATCTCGTTCAAGGGTGCTGAATCTATGCACAATTTTAGTGCCCGCGAGGCATCCTCCACATGCATGAAGTCACGGACATTTTCGCCACCATCGTATAGCTCGATGTTTCTGTTATGAATTAGTTCGCCAATCAAATACTGCATAGCATTTCTTTTCTTGGAAACGCTGTTATCCGTTTCACCGTAAACATTACACAGACGTAAAATACGGTAATTTATTCCAAAAGTTTTACAATAAGAAATCAACAACTGCTCTGCTGTCCTCTTGGTAATGGAATAAAATCCCAAAGGATTACAGACACTCCCCTCATCAGGGGGCATCTTATCAGTTTCGCCATAAACAAACCATGAGCTTACAAAATTAAAAACAAGCTCCCTATTATCCTTACAATTCTCTAGTACCTCAATGAGAGTTGTTAGGTTAGTATTGATGTCGAGAAAAGGGTCGGTGAAAACATTGTAATTGTGATTGGTACTTATCAAATATAATATGTTATCAGTCTCCGGAGTGCGTGAGGTTCTACCTATTTCTTCAACCTCATCACTATAAAGGCGACTAAAGTTGGATCCGATGAACCCTGTTGAACCAAAGACCGATATGTTGTTTTTTGTCCCCCCCTTCACCCGAGATACCCCAATTCCCTCAGCGTTGCCTCGAACTCCTCAACCTCGTTCACCTTACAGACATCTTTATATGCGTGGGGGCTTCGCAAAATTCCTTCCGGGCTCAGTTTTCTTTTACCGTAGTTTGTTTTATTCCCTTTGCCGGTGCGAGCGAGAACGGAAACGTTCCACTCGTATACCCAATCGGGGACATAGTCGGGATATTCTGAGAATGAATGAGCCGAGCTTAAGCCGAAAGTCTCCTCCAGTTGAGCCTGAATTTGGTTTGGTTTTCTGATCAATTCTTCGTAACGCACTTCGATATCTATTATATCTGAATATACACCCCTTTGTTTAATAGATTCTACCCAGCGCCTAGGTTTTACATAATTGCCATCAGACAATACAACATCCCGACCGTCTCGTACGACGTTGATTATGCTAATGTCCTCTTTCCGAATAATGTCGTGCTGTCTATCAAGTTCCGGGGTGAGGACGTTGCTGAGGATTGCCGGTGGGTGCCTTTTTCCTATGGTAAAAGGCGCTGCGGGTGCGTAATCAACAAAGTTATCAAAGGCTAGCTCGTGGCCATCGAACCCTTTTTGATAAAGAACCTCAGTATTTTCAAATGCATAGCACATTCTTAATAACAGGGTGGTTCCGGACTTGGCACAACCGGTGATGAAAATCTTTCTACTCACTTCAGATCTCCCACGTCTCGTAGGCAGCTTCCTTTGTCTTGTTGGTGTCGTGCATACGATACCGATAAAACGGTATTCGTAAGTGATGAATTTTGTACTCCTCTCCCAGACGTTTTCTCAACTCTTCTTCTTCACGGTGACGCATCTTGTTATTGTAGGCCCCCATTTGCACAAACAAATCGCGGCGATACATTATTCCACATGAAATATTATCTTTTTTTGCACACTTTCTCTCCAACGTATTCTCTAAATTGTCTACCATGAGATAGTCACAAGAGACACCAAACGCATCATGGTTTGCCTCTAAGTAGGTTTTCATAATATAACACATATCAGAGTTAACATAGTCATCCGCATCCACACGAATAAAGAACTGCCCGCGGGCTTTGTGGACTCCCAGATTGGAGGCCGCGGCGACTCCTAAGTTTGTCTCAGTCTGTAAGAGAACCACAGAATCAAGAAAGCAGTCGATGCTCTTTCGGGAATTGTCTGTGCTACAATCGTCCACTATTATAACCTCGTGAGCGACATATTTTTGGTTGAGGCAACTACGAACCGCTCTAGAGAGGTACTTTTCATAGTTATAATTTGTAATGATTATCGACACTTCGGGATTAGACATTCTTCGCGTTCCTCTCCATGATTTCTAGTTCGTTAATGAGGTTCGTGTAAACGCGCAAACTATCCTGATCAAAAGATCCGATATGTCCCCCTTCCAGTTTACTTTGTGCAAAAAGATTGTTAGAAAAATGCTTCTCCAGCACAGTTGCTCCATGGTGATGCGCCCGAAGAGATGCGGATATACCCGGTGTGTGGTCGCTGTACCCCGTGTAACCCGATTTGGAAAATCGCAAAGGCATTCGTGCCAATTTGGGATCATCTAAACTCGTAGGGTAATTAGAGACACAAAAAAGATAATCAATATTTTGGTCGCGACCGTAAGGGAACTCGTTTATCTCATGCATTCCCGTCGATATTAAAGTTGGCTTGTTTTTGGACAAGATTTTCTCAGCTAATGCCACATCGTGTTTGGCCGTGCGACTAGCGATCTTGTGCGTTCTTACGCCCAAAGTCTCTGCCCATTCGAGGCGCTCCTCATCGAAGACTGACGCCATGAACTCGACACCAATCTGTTCACAATAATCTCTTAAAACCGTTGCGTCCTCTAGGGAAATATCACGGTACTTTTTCTCTCCGGTGCCAAGAAGCTTTTCTGAGTCTAATAATTGAATTTTTACGGCTGAGGCTCCAGCATAGTACGCATTTGCGGCCATGCGTTTAAGTTCTTGAAGGCTTCCTCGGTGTTGATTACACAGATCTACGATTATTTTCATCCTTCTCCTCAATACTTCTTACATCTTCAATTGTGTGAACATCCTGTAGGTCGCAAACGTACACCCCACACTTCGTGCTAAGATCGCGTTGAAGCGCGTAATCACCCCTCATAATCCGAAAGGCTGCGTTTTGCATCAAATCCGGGCCAACAGAAATTAGCTCGTTCCTGTTGTGTTTGAGGAAAGTTTCAATAGCAGCATCTAAAATTTCAGAAGTAATTTCGGGAGAATTGGCTTGTAAAGATATCACAATTTCTCTACCATTTTTGCCCGGGATCTGCTCGTAACAATCCCTAATTGCATCCATCTTGTAGATGTGATCCTGCGCCAAGGTCTTGTCGCGATCGTGTACTTTTGCACCACAGTTCAACGCAACCTCCTTAATCTCAGCATCCTCCGTTGTAACCCATATCTCCCCTACATATTTACTCTCTTTGGCGGCAGAAATTGCCCACCAAAGCATCGGCTTTCCCCATATGGGATAAATGTTCTTCCGCGGGAGACGTTTTGAGCCTCCGCGAGCAGGGATTATAACAACAGCCTTCTCGTTGCCGGCTTCTATGATATCTGCAAGTCCAAACATTATACTCATCTGCAATCTGAATCCTTAAGGCAGGCGCGCTGGCGTCAAACCAAGGTACTACTTAAGTTTCCAAAAACGCGTACAGTTGGGATTCTCATTCGACTCACGGAGAGAGGGAGATAGAAGAGCAAAGTTGTTTCCCAAAAGTTCATAGTATAGGGCCCTTTCATTCCGGGCGCTCAAAAGATCGGGACCGTCTTGTTTCTCGCCGCCCTCGTGTTTAACAAAGTTTTCTACATAAATGGCTGAGGGGGCCATATGCGATTGCATGTTTTTTAAAACCTCTACGGGGCTCGGCACATGCTCCAGAACCTCGAAACATAAAACGGCATTCAATGCAGTGTCTGCGAAAGTCGGAAGAGAATCCGGCTTAATTGTTTCAAAATTTAATTCAATGTTCTTTAGGCCTCGTCTTTCTATAATCTTTGGAAGTCGATATTGTGCGAACGTAAAATGTTCACAATCCACGTCTGCCAACGTTATCAACAAAGAGGGTGCGCCCGCCGGGTTCAGATTGCCAAGAAGCGTCGTCATAAACGGGGCGACTCCAGAACCGTATTCGCAAATGTGTGCCCCTTCGAAGATACCACCTTGCTGTATATTGTTTTGTAGTATCGACAAATGCAAATTCTCTAAATCTTTATGGCGCACACATTGTCTAAAGGCGCTCCAAGCTCCTTGGTCCTTATAAAATTTAAATATATCCTCCACCGTTTGCCGGGGAGACGACGCCCAAATATCTTCAAACGTCATATCGTGAACCGCGTGGGTAGTATTCGACGCAGGGAGGCTCGGCTTTCGACCCGAAGATCTGGTTCCAAGTTCAAGTGCTTCTTCCGGAGAGACTCCGTAGTACTCACACAAATCCGCATACCATTTCATCTCAAACTTCTCCTATATTCAATCGTGCACATGGTACACCATAGCATATTTTTACTGTATATTTAAGACTAAAGCTCATCAGAATATAGTCTCTTCCAAAAAGTCCAAAACTTTTACACAAGAGCTTTCATGTTGGAAAAGGTGCTTCTGCCGGCACAGGGCGAACTCCTTGCTCCAGTCACCTGTCACCAGTGGATTCACCATCGCTAAAAATTGTTCAGTGTCAAGGCCTGGAGGTAGCTCTTTTAGATCGAGACAAAACGGATATCTATACAAGTAGTCATGTGTCACTCTGTGTTCACGCTCAATGCCATGACGGACTTTCGGCTTAATATCAAAGTTAATCAAAGGAGTGTTGTGCATAACACACTCTTCAATCATCGTAGAACCACTGTTAATGACCAAGTCGCTGACCTCAATCAGTTCCTGTGTCGTGTGCGGATACCAAGACTCATCTGAAAAAACTCGGTGGCCTTTTTTCTCACACTCCCTCTTATATCTTTCATCGAGAGGATCCTTCCCTCGCGTCTTGATCAAAACCTGATATCCTATATTGGCGAGGTGATCGATAATACCTAAAGGCATTCGAGACAAATCTCTTGGTTTGGGCCACACCAAGACGGCTTTCTTTTGTTCGGGTGAAAGCTTATATTTCAAGAGAACTTCATCAACATCAAGGGGAGTATCATATTTGGTGATACCCAAATAGAGGTTCTTTGAAGTGTTCAATTTATAGTAGTTGGCAATAAACTCGCTTGGCATCATAACATAATCAACACTGTCAATATAACCACCCGGGGGGCGGTCGGAATATTTAAGCGTAAAGTCCGTTTGGTATGTCATCGTTATCTTCGTAACATCATGGTTCGAGGAGAGGAGATTAAGAGCACAACCCTCCATCGTGAACAGAACACCAGCAACACGATCCAAGTCTGCAGATGTTTTAAAGACAATATCGTATTCTTCGGATAACTGCTTCAATATTGCCTTGGCTCTTGGTTTAAAAGGGCAATTGTATTTGTTGGAGGGTACCACGTAAAAGGTGGACTTGATCTGGCGTTTGCGAGCTTCGAGAACAAGAGGCATGTAATACCTCAAATGAGTCATTTCTCGTAAAAGAAAATTTATAGTATTTTTTTGCAATTTTTAATTTACTCTAGCAACAACAACATCAAGGACCTTTCGAATACAGTCTTCCCAGCGATATGGTTTGTGTTTATTAGCAGTGGCAGAAAAATCAGATTTTAAAATTTCTTCTAATTGCTCTGTGTTCGAGAATGTGTTCTCAGACCCCACAAACTCGACGGCGCCTCCTCCACCACTATACGCGAAAGTCGGTATGCCGCTAGCAATACTCTCTATAATATGATTAGGTCCAGGGTCGAAACGGGTACCGCTGATGTATATATCGTATTTTGATAATTCCTCACCGAGGAGCAGTCCGTGTAGTGGTGGTATTATTTTTGAATTTCTATATCGGTCGTTGCAATTCCCTATATACGTAAAGGTGAATCCCTCCTCTCTCCCAACAAAATCATCTAAAAACCGATAATAATCCTGACCCTTCATTTCGTTACTTGACCAGTGGTGAGTTATAATATTGATTTTTCCATTTTGTAGTTTCGGTCGAGGCCTAAAATGTTCCAGGTCAACCCCGTTATATATAACGTCATAATTCTCGCATTGCCACCCTTTCGCAAGGTGGTAATCCCTTATCCAGTCGGAAACAAATATTGTAAAATCAGAGGCATGGCTGCACAGACGCAATAAATCGTCCATCTCTGTAGTTCCTTTTCTCGCATCACATTCGTTAACTCTGTGAAAGATTTTCGTTAAAGGTTTTGAATTTTTAAACCTGAGAATTTCTCTTATTGATATGCCGGTATTGCCAGGGCGCGGGTCTTGTATCCAAATACAGTCAATATCATCAGCTAAGTCGAAAACTACCTGATGGCCTGCTGCGCGGAAAAACGCGCAAAATGCCTTTAAAAATAAATTACCGCCGCCCCATGGGCCCTCGACAGGCTTTCTGTTTATAAAAATCTTCACTTCAAAAGTTGAATATCATTTTTGACCATGCGTCGAACTAACTCAGGAAATTTAACATGGCACTCCCACCCTAAGGTTTCCTTGGCCTGAGTGCTGTCTCCCTTCAACACATCAACTTCCGCCGGTCGCATGAACCGAGGGTCCTGCTTCACAAAATCAGCCCATTCTGTTACACCGATCTCGGCAAAAGCATGTGTAAGAAAATCTCTGATCGAGTGAGTCTCTCCAGTGGCTATTACAAAGTCTTCAGGAGTATTCTGTTGCAACATGAGCCACATGGCTTCAACATAATCCGGAGCATAACCCCAGTCGCGCTTTGCTTCTAGGTTGCCGAGAGTGATGTAATCTGCAAGGCCCAAGTGAATGCGAGCGACGCCGTCCGAAATCTTGCGTGTAACAAACTCAATGCCGCGGCGCTCAGACTCGTGGTTAAACAGTATCCCCGAACACGCGTAAATATCATAAGATTCTCGATAATTCTTTGTAATCCAGTGGCCATAAAGTTTTGCAACGCCGTATGGAGATCGCGGATAAAAGGGTGTTGACTCGCGGGCCGGGTTTTCGATCATCCTGCCAAACATCTCTGAAGAACTAGCCTGATAAAACTTCACCGGTTTTCCATATTCGCGAATGGCCTCAAGCATCCGTAATACACCGAGCCCAGTGACTTCGCTGGTATATTCTGGGGTGTTCCAGCTTTCCCCTACAAAGGACTGGGCGGCGAGGTTATATACCTCATGTGGATCTGACTCCTTGAGACACCGCACCAAGGAATTCTGATCTGTCATGTCACCATTCACAAAGTGGATCTTACCCTCTAGATGTTTGGTGTTAACGCGATTCTTTACAGAGGAGCGTCGTTCCACCCCCCACACTTCGTACCCTTTTTGCACGAGAAAATCAGCCAGATGTGATCCATCCATCCCATTAATTCCAGTTATAAGTGCTCGCTGTTTCAATTTTCCATAACCTCCTGAAACATGTCTAAGTAATTCTGCTTATGTGTTTCGATGCTGTATTGTTGAACGTTTTTATGATTTTGCTCAACATCCTGAGTCGAAGGAAAGTATACATCCCTCTTAATATCAATAATACACTCTTTGCAAAGCACTTCCTCCACCACACCGACACGAGAAGAAACGATCGGTACCCTCATAGATGCCGCCTCAAGGACAGCTTGAGGGCCTCCTTCGTGGCGAGACGAGACAACATACAAATCGCATGCAGTGTACATCTGTGCGACTTTATCATGAGGCGCCATCTCGATATACTTATATTGAATTTTAGCCTTCTCTAGGCGCTCTATTACATATTGACGTCGCCAACCCCCCAATAACACCAGCACTTCTCTACCGCCTAAAGCAACGACTCGCTCGACATAATCGCAAAACAAATCAGGGCCCTTTTCCAGCTTCGGGCTTTTCAAATCGCCGCCCTCCGTATCGCGTTGGAAGGAGCCTATAACAAATTTGTTAGACACTCCAAGCGCTTCCTTGGCGCCGCCGTGTGTGTGTGTTGCAGCAGACCAGAGGGATGGATTTAGCCAATAGTTAATGACATGAACCGGTTTGTTTGTGAAGTTGCCAATAAATGCAGCCGTATATTTATTCGGCACGTGGTAGGCATCCACAAATTGATCTCTGAATATGAAATCATTCATTTTGGCTTCGCCAAACTTATCCGGGGCGATGTGGTGGATAGTGCACACTACTTTTTTGGCAGATAACACACTTGCAGGAATGGCGCGCCACATCCACGCGGCCATCAGCCATACCACGTCACAACCGTCTATATCCATAGTTGCAACTGAGGGATTGTGTTCGTACCACTCTTTATGAATGCGATCGAGAATCCAATTCTCTCCGGCTTTGTTCATGAAAATTTTCATCTAGTAACCATCAAAATGCCGTTATCGGTGGCGGCACGAGATTGTTCAAACAAATGACCGTGGAAACATATCAATTCAGCAGTATATTGTGGATTATCCTGTAACACTTTATCTGCCGCCGCTTTTACAGCAAATTTGTCTGGATGATAATCATCAAACAAAATTAAACCTCCGGGTCGCACAAGGTGATTACATATTGCAAAATCGTTCATTATCACATCAAAATCAGTATGATTCCCATCTATAAACGCCAAGTCAAATTCGCCCGAGTTTTGATTAAAGACTCTAGATAGTTCTGAGAGATGCTTAAATTCAATCTTCTCTTTCTCGGGGTACGGAATCATCTCATAAAGATCGTGGTTTGATACGTGAGCAGCTTCGTACCCTATGGCAGTGTGCCTCTTTTCGTGAAAGGAAATTATATCTATGGTCATCACCCTTTCGAGAGACTCTAATAGAGAAACAGCATAGCTTGCGGTGCCGCGGCCAGTCCCAATTTCAAAGAAATCTGTAGCTTCAATTGATTGGGCAATCGCCTTCACCAAAAAACATTGCTCAGAGCCATAAGACATTTCGCCGGCGGTGCGTTCGTTATTAACGCGGGTCTTTGTATATTTGCAAATAGTGGACAGTTTTTCCAAATCGTTGCGATAATTATATCCGATTCGAACAAAGAAATCTTGTAAATTCGTAGTTTGCATGATTAAAAAACCGTCCCTTCGTTCTCAATCACGATAGCCCAAAAGCAATGTTGTGAATCCTCATAGGTGGCTTCCATATCCTCTCTTAGTGACTTTTCTAGCTTTTTAGAATATTCCTCTGGGTTGTTTTCTCTAGACTGGTGGAAATGTTCTTTGCCAAAATAGGCGGGCTCCGTAATATACTCGAAATGCAACGCATTCGATGGTGCGTTCCCTAATTTAAAAAGTTTTATCGTGAAAGGGGGCCCATATATATCAAGTGCTTTCTTGAGAGGCCCGGGGCCGTACTGCCTATATCCGTGCATGAGATACAATTTTAAAGCGGCAGAAGCGGGTACCAAGTGAATTTGCATACAAGGGTGTCCGCTTCGAATCGTGAAATCGCGAAGTGTTTGAAAAAGCTGTAGATCATTGCGAACATGCTCAAAAAAAGATTGTGAGACTATCAAATTTGTTTCGCTCGGAAGAGAAAGTTCTTGGCCGTTCAAATCCACTTGACGAAATTCTATATTATCCGATGTAGATTGCGACCACCGGGGGTGAACCTGCGAATCCACACCCAAGTATGATTGAACCCTTCCTTCGGACCAGTCTGTGAGTTTTTGTGCATAACCGCCGCGGCCGCAGCCCAAATCCACCACATTTATCTTGCCGAGCTTTTGTTGAATCTTTTCCCAAGGAAGGGACATCCAAAACATGTCGCTCATCACCCGAGAGGGGGACGCAAGGGTTTCAGAGAAATGAGCGTCCCACAACTTCTTAAACTCAGGCAAAGAGAGCTTAAACTCCTTAATCTCAGTATTCCTGTTTTCTTCAATCAGAGATTCGGGAAAAACATCATTGACAATCGTATTAACCGTGAGGTACATTATGCGATCAAAGGTTGAGAGGCCGCCCCAGTCCCCAGAGAGTTCGTTAATGGACGAGGTCTTGCTGTCATGTGTCGGGGCTAGACGATTTTTGATTTGATTAATAAAAACAGTGTAAGCTTCTTTTATATCCGATTGCATCTTATTTCCCTATCGTAGTCATCAAAAAAGACTCGTATTTGCGCGCCGTTTGGCGCATATCCATCTCTGCATTATAACAGTTCTTAGTTATGTTTGTTAAGTCTAGTAAGCGATCGCCGTTAAGTTCCATGGGCGTATAATCCCATCTCTCTTCGGTAACGACCAATGCGTTGGGGCCCGCTATCTCTTTTGCCCCTCCGAGCGAAGAGCAGACAACCTGGCATCCGCTGGCACGGGCGTCGACAACAACATTCGGGCATGCATCGGGACTAGCTAGGTGGATGAAGTATTTTGCTGCCTTGTACAAGGAGAATAAATCAATAGGCTCCAAGCGGCCCACATAAAATATGCGGTCGTCTTGCGACCGGTCTGCGGGAGCGACGTTACCCGCCACAATAAGACAATCGTTAGAAGCTGCATATCTTTTAAAAAATTCAACATTCTGCTGCAGGCGTTTCCATCGTCGTGGAGTCTGCGGGTTGTTGTTGTAATACCAACTGGATGCACAGCACCATATGTTGTCAAACCTCTCGGTTAATTCATTTTGCATTGGGTCCACAGACTCAATGTATTCCAAATCCGCGCCGTTATGAATAATTTGATAGTTATCATGAGCGCCGAAAAATCTAAAAATCAATTCTTTACAATATTCGGATTGGAATACAACCCCCAAGGCCTGCAGGTAAC
>CEPZ01021985.1_pt1 | contig 17469 bp, 16 predicted proteins | sample 530461 | NCBI WGS metagenome assembly CEPZ01 (sample SAMEA2620106, study PRJEB7988) | marine metagenome | isolation source: saline water (ENVO:00002010), including | reverse complement strand
GTCATGTAACACTCCAAATTAGGCCAAATCAAAGGTTTTAAGCCTTGGCACCTACTTTTTGGTGATTTAATTATTTTAAGCTTTAATGTGAAATTTTTGCCCAACTTCTTGATTTATAGATACGTGTTGAGATTCTCGAAATAATGTGTCCCACATTCTTTTTTTTGCAGGATACATAATAATCCAATCAGCTAAAAATTGATTATAATCAAAATCAGGTATATTTTGTTGTGATTGGAATCTTATTTTATGCATAAACTTGCACAAATCCATTAATACTGATTCTAAATCTTGAACAAAAGGTAATTGATTAAATCCTTTTTCAAAATCTTCTATAACTTCTTGATGATTATGATACATATTTGCTATTTTTGAATTTAAATTTAATACATCTGAATTAGCTTTTTTTATTTCTGTAGTTAAACGTAAAATTTCATTATCAAGATCTTTAATTTTTTGTTCGGGGTCTTGGATATTTTGTTTAATTGTTTGTACTGCTTTTTTCTTTGAAAAACCTTTTTCCATAAAATGATTAAAAAGACTAACAGCAACCTCTGTACATTTTTTTGCTTTAGAATATATTTCTTGTTTTTTTCTTTCTTTTTCTAATTTTATTTTTCTTTTAAAACTTTGTTCTAATTCATGTTTTTTTTCCTCTCTTTTAACTAAATTTTTATTTAGTTCAGGAAGAGCTTTTACAAAATGAGGAACAGGAATAAAATAAGATGTTAACTTTTTAATATCTTCATCATGTTTCCAAATATGAAAATATTTGTATTTTGGTCTAAATAAATCTATAATTTTGTCTAAGTTCTGGGAATGTTCAACAACACAAGGTTCCCATGCAAATCTTGTAACATATACAGGATAAGTTTCATGTAATAATGTTAAACTATCTAATTGAGTTTCATCCTCTATATTTATGTTAGGTGCTAAGAAAAAAATATTTGGATCATATCTTTGTCTTAAATCTTGAATCTCTGCAAACAAACCTTCCCCTAATTTTTCAAGAACTGAAATCAATTTCCAGTCAATATGATTTTTTAAATATTTAGATGATAATTCACCAGAAGGTTTTAAATCATCTTTAATTAATTTTGATTTGAATTTTTTATATTCATCTTCATTAGATTTCATTTTATCTGTTAATTCATCTTTAGATTGATTTTGAGATTCTTTTCTAAATACAGATGGGATATAATTATAAACTCCCTTTATGTAAGGATCTGCAGTTTGAAAAGCAAAAATATTTTTTTTCTCGTCTTCCACAATCTCAAAAAAATCATGATCAGGAATATCAATACCTAAATTTTGGACGATGGTAAATAATTCTTTTTCATCATATCCTCTTACTAATAAATAAGGTAATGTTCTTAAAAAAATGTCTGCAACTGTTTGTTTTTTAAATCCATGCTTCCACTGTATTAATCTAAAAACATTTTCAACTTGCTTAGGATAATATTCTTCTAATAAAAATAAAGCAACTTTATGTGTGTTTTCAATATTTTCATTATAATTAAAAATATTTTTTGTAACAATATCTGCTATATTTATTTTTCCAAAATATTGTTGAACTAAATGCACTGGTAAACCTATACGAATCATTGCTTGTATTTTTTTATCATTATCATAATCCATATCAACAATAGTATCAATTATTTTTTTTGAAAATTGTTTTGTTCTTGAATGTTTAGGCTTTGCTTGTTCAAATAAAATTTTGTATAAAGAATCTCTTGAATCTTTGCATTCTTTTTCTAAATCTCCCACTTGGTTAGGATTATTAAATCTTAAGTCTGCTTGAATTTCTGCTAATAAATATAATTGTATTAATACTTGTTCTTTTTCCAATGATTGGTGTTGAGCAAGAACTTCAATTCTTTTTTGTTCTTGTTCATTATAAGAATTTAAATCTAAAACTGTTGAAGAATATGCTTTATAATGTTCTTTGGTAATCTCTGTTAAAATATTTCCTGATGCCCCAATTCTATCAAAAGAAACAAAATTGACAATTGGTGCTTGGTTTGTATAATCTGTATAAACCTCACCACCAGGTAAACAAGTCATATTTAGACCTGAACTGCCTTCTAATATTTGATCTAAAAATTGAGTATTTTTTTCAACATCTTTGTTACTATAAACTTCAATAAAAGAATAAATTAAATCAACAATTCCTTCTTGTTTTAAAAAATAATCACCAAATAAATGCATAAAATCTGTATCTTTATCTAATTCTATTCCAAAGATTTTTATTAAATCTTTTTTTAATTTACCCATATTAAAAAAATAAGCTTCTGAACCAGGGTTTTGTTCTACATGGTCATAACATCTTTGTTTAGAATCTGCTAATAATTTTGATAGAATTAATGAAGTAAATACACTTTTTCCAGTTTTAGGATCACCAGAGAGAATGATTTTTGGTGAATTTGGTCCTAAGAAATATTGAAGAAAATCTACGTAATTGTTTATACGTTGTCTTGGTTGAAGATTTTTGTAATTACTTTCCATTTTCCTTTTGTTGTTTTTTGTGTCATGTTTTGTTTAAAAAAATAAAATAAAAAAAAGATTATTTCTTTCCTTTGAATTTTGACTTTATTAAATCCATTAATTTGACTGTTTTGTCATAATTGTCTTTCCAAAGACCTTTTTCTTCTTCAGTTTTTTCAAGTTTTTCTGAAGTTTGTCCTAGTTCTTCTGTAGTTTGGTCAAGTTTTTCTGAAGTTTGTCCTAGTTCTTCTGTAGTTTGGTCAAGTTTATCTACAGTTTTACCAAGATCATCTTTAGTTTTACCTAAATCATTTGTAACTTCTTCAACTGTACCTTCTAATCCTACAATTGTTCCATCTTGTTCAACAATTGTTTTTTCATGCTCAAAAATTGTTCCTTCTTTTTCTTTTAATAATTCATTCTTTGTTTTAATTACAAGACCATATGCTGTTTTAGCTTTATTTTGAAAATTATTCCAGGTTTCTTGTGCTGTTCTTGTAAAGTTTCCAGCATTTTGATATATTAATAATGCCAATAAACTACCTATTACAATTGTGTTACCCATATTACTAAAAGCTAATTTTTTATTAGTTTTAACACCAGCTTTTGTTTCTATTGTTTCTTGTTCAACATAACCGATTTGAAGAGTTGTTTTTCTGTGTCTTGCTTCAGCTTTTCTGTTAATACTTTTTTCTTGTATTTTATTAAGTTTAATAATTTTTAATTCTAGTCTTTCTTCTCTTAGTTCTGCTATTTCATTTTTAATGTTCATTATTGCTATTTCCCCTACTTGACCTTCTTGTCCTGGAGCAGGCAAAAGTAATGTTTTATCATGTATTTCTTTATTTTTTTTTGATATCTTATCTTCAACTTTTGTTCTAGCTTGATAAATGTTTTCAATATATGTTTTTAATTCTCTAAAATCAGCTGAATATTTTAAATCATATTCTGTATCTGTTTCAAAGATATCAAAAGCTGTTTTATGGTCTATATTGTATTCAGCATCTTTTTCTAATCTTTTTGCTAATTCAAGTCTACCTTCAAGATTGTATTTATCTTGTGCACAAGCTTCGATTAAATTATTAACATCTTTTGCTAATCTTTTTCTTAATCTTTTTGTATTGTTTTGGTTAGGTTCTAAGATGTCTGCAACTTTTTTCATTAATTCATCTGCTTCTACAGAATGTTCCTTTTTATAATTTGCAAACATTAGTTCTAATTTTGGAACATGATACTGAACATTTCCTGTTCTAATATCAGACATTAAAGGTCCTACATGTTCTTGATCTAATAAACCAGCAACTGCTTGTCTTATTTCTTGTATTTTGTAATCTCTTAAGAAGTTCCATTTAATTCCAAAGTTTTTTTCTCTGTCTGTTTTAGGTTTTGTATCTCCTAAATATAATTCAACATCTGAAACTAATTTATCTTGTACAACTTCTGAATCTACAAGCTGTGGTTTTTGACCTTCTGGTGTTTGTGCATCAAGTTTCCTTTGTTCTATTAATTCATATATATCAAATAATGTAACTGGTTGACCTTCACGTTTTGAAGAATTTCTATGATTTGAGAAAATATATCCTTGAGTTTTTCCAGTTTGATCATATTCATCTTTGAATTTGTCTGCTATTGTATTACAAAAAGCCTGTTCAGGTTGTTTATTAATTGGTTTAACTAAAAGTTTACCTTTATCGTCATAAGCTCCTTCTGAGAATATAGTTCCATCTTCAGCAGCATCTTTAATTATTTGTCCTGAAGCTTTATCATCGAAATAATGATCTTCAATATAGTCTTGCCTTATTCTTGATGCCATCCATAATCTAGCATCAGAATCAACAATTTTATCACCAGGACCACTATTTGAAGCATCAATATCAAATCCTTCTCTGTAATCATCTACAACTTTAACTTTTTGTGATGGTGTTTGTTGTTGTATAATTTCTGGAGTTTGTCGATCACCATTATCTTTTGCTTCTAGAGCAGTTAATTTTTCCTTCATTTCCATGAATGCTTCCATATCAACTGTTTGAGTTCCAATTGGTTCTGTTCCTTGATTTTGATCTTGTGCTTTATAATTTTCTGTTGCCATGTTTTATCCCCCACGATAAATTATATTTTATTTTATATTTATTTGAATATGATTAAATCTAAGTTAATCTAAATTTTATCTATACCTATTTTATAATATCAGAACATCTCTTTTTAATTACTAGGTGGTAATGATGGTAATATATAAATGTTTTGGTGTTATTGTTTGTTACACGCAGCTATGTAAAGTTCAGCCACATCTGGATATATACCTTGAATTCCAACACAAATATCTTCGATTGTTTCTGAATCTCCATCTTTTAATGAATTTTCAAATACATTATTAATTGATCCAAAATATACTTGACAAGGTTTTCTTTGTTGTAATGTCCATCCTTTAGGGAACTGTTTTGGTTTTATTCCATTAAATGCAATATTTAATCCAGATACTATAGGACCATAACCACTTAAAACACCACCTATTTGTACTATAGGTGATCTCATTGCTTTTGAAGTTTGTTGTGCTAAATTCTTTTTTCTTCTTTTAAGATTTTCTACTTTTGAATATAGATTACAAATAGCATCTAAAATATCATTAAAAGTATTTAATTTTAATGAATATCCACTTAATTGTGGTGCTCCACTATAAATAAAATTAAGAGTATCTACCAAGCCATTTAAACTACCACTCATATTACCTGATTCTTTAAAACTGTAATTACCATTTTCATCTTTTTTATCATTCCAATTATTATTTTGTAATTTTTGTATACCATTATTAATTGAATTTAAAGCATTTATCCATAAAACTGAATCTAAATATTTCCTGTTTAATATTTCTTCTATTTGATCAGAAGTGAAAATTGTCTTTCCAAAAATAGTTGAACCATTATAAGAATTACTAGCACTCTGACAAATTTCGAATTTTTTTGTGCCATTATAAATAATATTACCTAATGATCTTGGATGTTTGAATACATTTCCTTTTTGTGCACTTGTATCTTTACCTTGTTGAACATAAATTTTATTGAATAAAGTAATAAATTTTTTAGCTTTTGCTAATTTTTGTTGATCAATAGGTTCTAAAAATTCATTATCTAATTTTGCTGTTGGATTTTGTATTTTTTGTTCTAATATTTTGTGTAATGATGGTGTTAGAACAGTTTTGTATTTTTGTAAGAATTTTGAATAATAATCTTTAAGTAAGTTTGTCATGTGTAATTGTCTTTGTTCAGGTGGCATATCTTCAGGACGCTGTGTTTTTTTTAATTGTGCTATTTTTTGATTCTGTGCTTTGTCTTGTTTTTCAGACTTTAATAATAAATCTTCTAATCTGTTCATTTTTTTTGTTTGTTCATCTAATTGTTTTTGTAAATCTGACTTTTCATGAACTAAAGTTTGTTCTTGTTTTGTTTTTGGTTTTTGTTCAGATTCTGAGAAAAAATAATTGTGAATTGGATAAGATAATAATGTAAGTGTAATAACTCCTGCTGCAAGTGCAGTTGCTAAAGGTTTGTTTTTTATAGACTTTAGTTTTTTTATTTGTTGTTGAATTTTTTTCATTAATGTTGACTGTGGTTCTTGTTTAGAATCTCCAATATCTTGCATTAATTTGCCTAATAATATAGTAGAAGGTAATTCACCATGATTTATTCGTATTTCATCAATATTAGCTTTAGCCATATGTGTATTTGGGAGTAATTTGTTGTTTATAAATGTTTTGGTTTTTACCACTTAATAATGGTGAAGCTACCCTAAAATGTGTCAAATATTAATAAAGTATAAATATAAGGTCTGACTACTATAGTATAGGTGTAATAATATTGTATATTAATGGTTTAATATTAATAAATAATAAGATAAACAATAAAAGAATACGAGGTAAAAGAAAATGTTCCCAGGAATGAATCCAAAGATGATGAAACAAGCTATGAAGAAAATGGGTATGAAACAAGAAGAATTAAATGCAAAGCAAGTGATTATTGTACTTGAAGATAAGGAACTTGTTTTTAACAGCCCAGGTGTTAGTAAAGTTAATATGATGGGCCAAGATACATACCAGATTACAGGTGAAGCTGAAGAAAGATCAATAAATTCAGAACCTGAAATTAATGAAGATGATATTAATGTTGTTGCTGAACAATGTGGATGTAATAAAGAAGAAGCAGAAAATGCTATAAAAGAAGCTGAAGGCGATCTTGCAAAAGCAATAATGAGTTTGAAAAAAGAATAATAACACAGACGGATATTTTAAATGAAAAAAGAAAAAAATATTAATTCAAAAATCCTATTCCATTTCACCTCATTAATCATTCGGTGAAATTACATCTGGCCATGCCATCAATTTCTTTGAAATTAATGACATTGACGGCACAGACGGATGTTTTGAATTAAAATACAAAGAAATATGGAAGATTATAATAAGTCTAAAGAAGAAGCAAGAAAATATCTTAAATTAGCAGACCATATTTTATACAATACATATCCTTTGTTAAGTGATCCAAAACTTTTGTTGAAAGTAATGGATAATATCTTTTTATCAATTACAAATACAATAAGTGCTTTATTGTTTTATGAAAAGCTTAATAAGAGGATAACAGAATTTGATAATACATTTGAAACAAAAATTGATTTGTTTAGAAAAAAATGTTTAGTTCACCATAATTTCGACCCAAACTATATAAAATTAATATTGGATGTGAAAGAAATTATTGTTCAACATAGAAAAAGTCCAGTTGAATTTGTAAAAAAGAATAAGTTTGTTATATGTTCAAATGATTATAAAATGAAAACAATAACAGACAATGATGTCAAAAATTACCTAAAAAAAGCAAAAGCTTTTTATGGTAGGATAGATAATATATTACTAAGAGGTTAAATTAAACATGATTGAATCATTCGCAGATGCAAACGAAGAACTGAAAAGAGTAGATCATTTAATTTTTGTTAGCTTAAAATATACAAGAACAAAAGATGTAATTGTTAATATAATTAAAAGAGTTGTTGATTGTATAGACTTTTTGATTGAAAGTCATTTAAAATATGCACAAGACAAAAAGAAACTTAAAGAGGATATACCAAAAAATAGAGCTCTTAAAGCAGAGTTATTAAAAGAAGTTTTTGCTGACTCAGAAGAAATAGTAGAAATGGGTGATTTTTATTTATGGTTAAGAAGAATATTAAGAGCAAAACACACCAAAATTAATGAATTTAAAAGACATGTTGCATTGATAACTGATGTTAAAGATGATGATGGTGAAATGGAAAAAATATTAATAGGTATAGATGAATTAGAAGAGTTATATCACACTAAATTAAAAAGATATATGATTATGACAAATGAATTAATAAAAAGTAATTCAAAATAATATTTAAATTTTATCAACAAAATGAGGTTGAATTAAAATGGTTAAAAAAAAGAGGAAAAATACTAAAAAAAAACAAATTAAAAAATCAAAAGTCATAAAAAAAAGAACAAGCAAATTTAAAGTTAAGAATGATTTCAAAATTAAACTTAAACAAAATCCATTAAAACAATATAAACAACAAGCAAATATGGTTACATATTGGACAGGATTGGTTGTTATAACTACATGTAATTTATTTGCAGGAATGTTTTTGATTCCATTTTTATTAATATTGCCACAATGGCCAATGTATTTGTTGGTTGTGTCAATAGCATTAATATTTGGATTATTGTTTAACTTTATAATAAGAGATATTGATGTTGAAAGGCATCATCATATTTTAGCCATAACATTTATTCCAATAATTACAATAATTAATTTGTTTTTGATGACTGCTGTAGCAAACAAATTAGATATTGTGTTGAACTTGAATGTTGAACATAGTCCTTATGTAATAAGTTTGTTGTATGCAATAGTGTTTTTATTGCCTTATGCTTTTAGTATAGGAAGAAAAAAAGTAATAGCTAAAAGAATATAAGAAATTTAATAATAATAATAATAATAATGGCGGCAATGGTGCAGCCAAACCCTTATCAGGGTTTAACGGGATGGTGCGGCATGCGCAAACAAAGTTTGCTTAGCCACACTATGAAAAATAATAATAACAATGGCGGCAATGGTGTAGCCTGGAACCTTACCTAAGGTATTGGTGGGTAACAGCACAGGGGACTGTGGACCATTAGTGGACAGAGATCCCCTAGGCCGAGTTCAAAATTTATAATCATTATATAACTATGTGATTAATTATGAAAGTCTCGGTTGCCGCCCCATTTTTTATTTTTTTGAAAAATAAACTAAAATAAAGTGATAAATATGGCAGTATGTGATATGTGTGGTTCAAGTTCAGATCAGTTGTATGTTACTTCTATAGAAGAAAGTGAATTAAAAGTTTGTAAAAATTGTAGTTCATATGGCAAAATTACAAACATAATAAAAGCTGTGGAAAAAGAAAAGAAAGTTAAAAAAGTAAAAATAATAGAAAAAGAACCAGAAATTGAAATAATACAACTAATTGTGAATAACTATCATGAAATCATTAAAAATTCTCGTGAAAAAAAGGGTCTTAAACAAAAAGATGTAGCAAAACTAATGAATCAAAAAGAGTCAGTAATTCATAAAGTTGAATCAGGAAGTTTAAAACCTTCGATAAAATTAGCACAAAAATTTGAAAGATTTTTTAATATTAATCTTATTGAAGAACATGAAGAAATCCATGCAGGAAATATAGAAATAAAAGAAAGAGAAGGGTTTACTATAGGAGATATGATTAAGATTAGAAAAAGGAATTAGAAAATAATAAAAATCATTCTTCTTCTTCAAGAACTTGCCAAACACTATAATCATTGTTTGTATAAATATTATTAAATCTTCCTTCATATGGAAGCAAAAATAATAAACCATCTTCATCTGATCCCCAGTATTTTTGTTTCATTAAAGGTGTAATAAAAATAAAATTGATACTATAATTTTTTAAGATTCCAAAAGATTTAGAATATTCTCTTGACATAAAAATAGTATTCATTATGTTTTCATCTTTAGTTAAGATATTATTTATTGCCTTTCTTTCAGTAAAATACTGAATCCAAAACCCATTTTCAGGATCTGAAAGAATAATAGTATTACTTGGAGTTATATCTTGAATCTTAATAATTTCAGACTTAATTTCTTGATTTGGAAGACTATTACTTAATCTACTTGTATAAGAAATACTAGTAAATAAAATTCCACAAATTAATAAAAAAAAAGTTAAATCTCTAACTACATCAAGATTCCATTTATATTTAATTAAACCAATAAGTGCTATAGCACTAAGATAACAAAAAAAGAAATTTAAAAAAATATTTGAATATTGACCAAAATAAAGAAAATTAAAAAATAAAAATAAAATAATTAAATAAATAGGAATGTGCCTTTTCTTATTTTTCCAAGTAAAAATAATACCAATAATAACCAATATTAAAGTAAATACACTAAAGCCAAGGTAAGCACCAAAGCTTGTAATAAACTTAAGAACAAAAAGATTATTTTGTAAAATATCTATATTTACCTGACCTATAAATAATGCTAAAATTAATAAAATGAAATTTAAAACCAAAATTTTTTGTTTTAGTTTTTGATTTTTATAGTAAATTAAATAAGTAAACAACAAAATTATTGTAAAAATAGATTCAAAAATTCCTAAGAATGGAATAATAATAAAAGGTAATAAAGAAAAATTTGAATCTTTAAATTTAGTCAATAAGTAAAAACATAAAATAATCATAAAAATACTTAGTATATAATGATTTGAAACTGTAGAAATATAAATATAAATTGGTGATAAAGTTATTAAAACACACATAACAAAATTAAGAGTATTGTCTATTTTTACCTGTTTTAATGTTTTGAATAATAAAATAATTGTTGCTAAACCTAAGAGAATAGGAATAATTTGTGATATTAATTCTAAATTATTAAATAATTTGTTCAATAAAAAGAGTAATATCTGGTATGGATGATAATTTGAAAGATTAGATAGGTTTTGTGTTAATTCAATAGTTTTAATTGCATGAAAATATGAAATTTGTCCCATCATTATACTATTATAATATATTGATCTTATGAAAAATATAATAAAAGATACAAGAACCTGTATAAAAATAATCATTTTTAATAAATGATCTTCAATAATCCTATTTATTCCTTTTTGAGTTTTCATGTTGTTTTACAGTTTAAAAATTTGTAAACTTTTGCATTGTTTTTTTCATAAACTACTTGGAAACAAGCATCATTATTTGCATAATGCAAGTCTTCAATATTATAATGAATCTTATCATGTTCAGTAAGTAGGATATATTGAATATTGTGTTTATTTATTAATTTAATAGCTTCAATTTCTGAGTTTGTTTGATAAATTCTGTCAACATCATTAAAGATAGTATTTGCATTTTTTATATATAAAAAATTATTATCAAGTACAGTTTTTCTATTAGAAAATGAATTAATTGCATGACCATATCTTAATCCTGCCAAAATAGTATCATCTTTTTCTGTTGTTCTTGTAATCCAATTTAATACATTTAAATCATTATCTGAAGGAAGTGTGCCTAATTCTGAATTAGTTAAGTTAATAGTAGGTATTAAAGAAGTTAAAAGAAAAATAATTATAATTGAACTAAATATTAATTTTTTGAATTTAACAGCTTTTGTTTTATCAATATAATTTGATAGGTGTAAAAAGATTTTACTAGATAAAATAATTAGAGTTAAACTCAAGTATGAAACTGCTAATATTGGTGTTATTAATTTGAATATTAAGAGAAAGAAAATTGCTATTGTAAAACTTATTAATTTATAAGAATTTATTTCTTTATGTTTAAATACATACTTAAAAATTGACCAAATACCAAAAATTAAAGGAATTATGCCAATATAAGAAATATATTTTAAGATATTTAATGTTGTAAAAGTTGTGTTTAAGATATTACTTGGTAAATTACTCCAAATAATAGTATGTCCATGCAATAAAATTGCTTTTTTGTAAACTAAGAAAAGTGTCCATGAAATGAAAAAAGTTGAAAATAAAATAATTTCTGTTTCTGACTTTTTTATATTCAATCCTTCAATTTTTGTAAAAAAGATATAAAATAACAAACCTATGATTAATAATAAAGCCGTACCATGGATCATTGGCAAAATAATTGCAATTATTAAGAAATAATTAATATACTTTTCAGATTCATGAATTCTCATTAAACAATATAAACATGTAAAGATAAGTAAAATAATAATTGGTGCAGAAGATAAAGTAAAGACTGATGAACTAAAGAAAATCGGAATCAAAGTTGAAATAAATGCTGTTAAAAGTGATATATTTTTGTTTTTTGTTAATTGGTAACTTGTTAAATAAACAACAATTGTTAATAAAGAAATTAAAATATTTGGAACTAATTTACCCACTATACTTAATGGTAAAAATAAATTTAATAATGCTAAAACATAATAATACAAAGGAGTTGAGATAATTGTTCTTCCTGAATAGCTTAAACTATCATACATTAATGGAAGGCCTGTTTGTTTAATATGTTCAATTTGTCTTAGTTCTTGATATGAATCATAATCGAAATTAGGGTTTTGGAATGCAAAATAAAGTCTTAAACTTAGTGATAAAAGAAATATGAATAGTAGGATGTATCTGTGTTTATGTTTCTTGAAATGGTTGTACATATATATAGAAAATAAGGGTTTTTGTTTATATAGTTTGTGGGTTTTTTATTCTTTATTATAGAAATTAATATAAACAGAGTATTTATACCTAGATATTATGAATCATATGAATAAAGTGTCTTCAGGAAGTATAGTAGTGGATGAATTATTAGATGAAGGTTTAGATAAAGATAAGATTACTTGTGTATATGGAGTTGCTGCTTCTGGAAAAACAACATTAGCAATGTTATCTGCTGTTGAATGTGCTGCTAATGGTGGCAAAGTGTTATTTATTGATTCTGAAAATGGGTTTAGTGTTGAAAGGTTTAAACAAATTAGTTGTAATAATCTTGATTTGTTAAAGAATGTGTTTGTGATTAAAGTTAAATCACTTTATGATCAATTACAAAAGATTGAGAATTTGAAGAGAGATTTTGATAAGTTTAGTTTAATAATAATTGATACTATTGGTAATTATTATAGAAAAGAGGTTGTTAGAGATGTTTTTGCTAATAAACAATTGTATAAACAGTTTGATATATTAAGAGAAATTGCTGATAATAATGTTCCTATTTTGATTACTAACCAAATTTATACAGATCCTGTTAATAAAAGTGTTAAGATTGTTGGTGGAAAGATTGTTAGGAATAATGTTGATTGTTTAATTGAGTTGGTTAAGTTGGGTAATAATCGTGGAGCTGTTCTTAGAAAACATTATTCAATTAAAGAGAATAAAGAAAAAATGTTTAAGATTGTTGAGAAAGGGTTTATTCCTCTGTAAACTCACTAATATCAGGAAACTTGTCTTCTTTCTTAAGTAGACCTTTTCTTGTCATGTATTCTTTTGTAACAATATAAAAGATTAAACCTAGTGATTTCTTTCCTTTATTATTGCATGGTATAACAAGATCTACATTATTAGATTGATTGTTTGTGTCACATAATCCAATAACTGGGATACTCATTCTAACTGCATCTTCAACTGCGTTTCTGTCTGGCCAAGGATCTGTTGAAAATAAAATCTTTGGTTCAACAAAACCATCTAGTAAAGGATTTGTTAAGATTCCAGGTGGATATCTACCAGGATATGCTTTACAACCAATTAATTCTGCAATTTTTTTAATAGCTTTCCAACCATTTTCTCTTCTTGAAACAAACATAATATCTTGTGGTTCAAATTGTTCTAAAAAGTTGATTGCTATTCTAATTCTTTCATCAATCTTTTGAAGGTTTAAAACTGATAAACCGTCTGGTCTTGTCTTATATATGAAATTTGACATATATTTTGTTTTGAATTTTGTACCAATATGAACACCTGTTTTTAGGTATTGATCTGATGGTACTAAAAATTGTTTTTGTTGAACTGCCATATTAATTTTTCCTCCAGTTACAGTAGAATTAAATTCATACTGTATTTATTATCAGCCAATACAGTGGTTGTCTTAAGTCCACGTGTGTGCTTACCTTAAGACAGGCTAATATGTATAAGAATTGGGTTTGGGTTTATAAATATATATGTTAAATTTATGATAAAATGTGTTAAAACTCACTCAGCTTCTTTTCCTTTTCCTTGAACTTAATTATAGAAGTAGCACCACCATAGCCTAATTTCTTTTCCACAGATATGAATTTTCCTTTGTCTAACTTATCTATTCTTCTTTGAAAAGATTTGTATGATAGTTTTCCACCTTTATCACCATAGATCTTAAATAAATCGCCTATCTTTATGCTTATATGTTTTTTTACTTGCTCAAGTATGAATTTAGTCTCATCAACTAAGTCTGCTTTGTCCTTAACTGAAAACTCGTCTAATTTTTTAATAGCAGATTTAACATGATCAACAGTTATCTTTTGTGATGATTGTTCTTCTGCACAATTACCAGTTTCTCTCATTAAATATAAACCTGATCTAATGTCTTGCATTAACCAAGTTTTTTCTGCAACAAGATTGAATGCATTATCTTCCCAAACATTGCTAACAAAAGCATACTTTAACCTATTTTTTAAGATATTAACAGTTTGTGCTTCATTATATGATTTGAATTCAAGAAATTCTCCTGTTAATCTAGACTTTATTCTATTATCAAGGTTGTTAAGATATGTTTTGTAATTACTGACTAATATAATACAAGATCTGTATATACTTTCAAGTATAAAATATAAAAAATCAAAATCATCTAATTTGTCTATTTCATCAAAACAAAATACAACTCCTATTTTATTTAGTTTATCTTTAATTATGTTAAAAAGTTCTGTTGTTTTTTTGTTTTGTATAAATTTTAACCCCAATAAATTACAAATTTCTGAAACTATTTTAAAAGAAGTATTATGTGTCCAACAATTAATGTAAATAGGTATTACTTCATCTGTTTCTTGTTCTAATTCTTTTAAAACGTGCTTTGCTGCAACTGTTTTACCAACACCTGGTAATCCATAAATTAACAAGTTTCTTGCATTTCTTTTCTGAAACAAAGGTTTAATACATTTTGCAATTGTGTGTTGTTCTGTTTCTCTGTATGGAACTAGTTTTGGTATGTAGTCATAATCAAGTGCAACTGTATCTAAGAATAAACTTTCACTATCTTTTAACATGTTGTTAAATAACCCCATTTTGTATATGGTAAGAATTAAGTGTTTATATTAATTTTGGTGATTTAGTTGACAGTTTAGTTAATCTACCCTTTTACCACAGAATGGACAGAACTTATAGTTAATTGGCATATGAACTTTACAATTATAGCAATAGATAGCCTTGTTTCTTGCTAAGTGATGTTTATGTTTAGGTTTTGTGTTTGTTTCTTTATGATGTCTTGACTTTTCTCTAAAACCTGTAACAAACCATTTAATCAAACCATAGACTGCCATGATAATACCAATGTATAAGAAAGGTGCATAATTATATTGATCACTTGTCATGAAATAAGAAGTAATACTAACAACTGTTCCTATTATTATGAATACTAATGGATGGATGGATGTCATACTCATTTCACTTCGTTTCATTCGTAGCATGCAAATTAAAATTTGCATACATTTTCCTCTTTTTTGTTTAAAAAAACACAGAGCTCCGAAGAGCTCTATGCCTTATCACCTTCTTTTTTTGTCAGAAATGAAACATTCCTGAACATGATCAAGAACAAAAGTTCTTGACATGACTCGAGTCAATATGATATATAATTAATTATTTTTTCTTCTTAATATTTTTCTTAGACTTTGTTTTTTTAGTTTTTGGTTTCTTCTTACTCACTTTCTTTTTTGCAACTTTTCTCTTTGTTTTCTTCTTTACTTTCTTCTTAGCTACTTTCTTTTTTTCTTTCTTACCAATAACCTTAACACCACCCATATACTTCCACAAAGCTTTTGGAACTTTTATTGAACCATCTTTTTGTTGATTGTTTTCCATTATTCCAACTAAAGCTCTAGATGTAGCAATAACTGTATTATTCAAAGTATGTGCATAATATCTTTTACCTTGATCTTCAATTTTAATATTCAACCTTCTAGCTTGTGCTTCTTCCATATTTGTTAGTGAAGTTATTTCAAAATATTTACCTTGCCTAGGAGACCAAGCTTCTAAATCACAAGACTTTGCTTTAAGATCTGCAAGGTCACCAGAACAACATTCCCAAACTCTTATAGGAATTTCTAGTGCTTTAAACAAAGCTACTGAAAACTTTAACATTTTATCATACCATTTATAAGAATCTTTTGGTTCACAAATAATTATCATTTCTTGTTTATTAAATTGGTGAGTTCTATAAATTCCTTTTTCATCTATACCATGTGAACCAATTTCTTTTCTAAAACACATAGAATATGCAGTTTGTTTTACTGGAAGTTGATCTTTACTTAATGTTTTGTGAATAAATTGACCAATTAAAGGATGCTCTGATGTTGCTATCATAAACAAATCTTCTCCTTCAACCTTGTAAGCCATTTGTTCAATTTCTGCATGAGAATAAACACCTGTTAAAATATTTTCTCTAATCATTAATGGTGGTTCAACATATTCAAAACCTTGTTTTACCATAAAATCTCTAGCAAAATTAATCATTGCCATATTTAGTAATGCTAATTCACCTTTTAAAAAATAAAAACCTTTCCCAGATGTTTTTGCTGATGTATCAAAGTCAAGCATTCCTAAATTTTCACCTAATTCTACATGACTTTTTATTTTGAATTTTAATTTTTTTGGTTTACCAACTTTTTTAATTTCAACATTTTCTTTATCATTTTTACCAATTGGTACTGATTTGTGAATAATGTTTGGAATTTGAAACATAATTTCTCTAATATCTTTGCTTAGTTCTTTTGTTCTTTGTTCTATCTTTTCTATTTCTTTTGGAATCTGTTTTGCTTTTGTAATATATTTCTTGAACTCTTCTTTATTATTTTGTTTTTTTGCTTTATTTATATTCTGAGAAATTTGATTTCTTTCATGTCTTAATGTATCTAATTTTTTCTTTAAAGAACGCCATTCATTATCTAGTTTTTTAACTTTGTCAACTAAAGGAAGTTTTTGTTCTTGATTCTTTTTTTTAATATTGTCTTTGACTAATTGAGGAGTTTCTCTTATAAGATTTATATCAATCATATGTCTATCACCTATCAAAAATGGTACATTTTTGGAGGTGTTTGAAATCTACGATTTCAACCACCATATTATATTCTTATATAATGTTATATATAAATGTTTTGTAATAGAAAGCTTCATCCAAAAATCCTATTCCATTTTCTCACTTTGTTCGAAAACTCCATCTGGCCTTTGCCATTATTTACTATGTAAATAACAGCAAACAATGGCACAGACGGATATTTTGTATGAAGTACTAAGTAGAAGTTTGTTGTTATTAAATCTCAGATAACAATTCATCTAACTTGTTCATGAACTTTGTGTTATTTGGTTTGTTTCTGTGGTTTATGTTTGAAGTATATTTATTTAAATTATTTAGAAATAGTTCTATGTCTTTTTTTGTAATGTTTAAACAGGATTTACCATAACCAAGTTTTTCAACATAATAACCATTTAACATTTGCTCAATTTGTTTCTTAATTGGAATTGATAAGATCGGTTTTTTAAGACATATTGCTTCTGATATTAATGTAAAACCTCCATTTGTAATAATTGCTTTGCACTGTGCTAAATCATTAAAAAACTGTTTTTCATTGAACTTTCTAAATATAATATTATTTTTTGTTTGGTTTTTATCAAAACCATAGATTACAAAAGTTTGGTCAATTGTTTTTAATATGTTCATAAGTTTAGTATTAGTTGATGATGTTTGGTAAACTAAAATGTTTTGTT
>CEPZ01029666.1_pt1 | contig 17477 bp, 22 predicted proteins | sample 530461 | NCBI WGS metagenome assembly CEPZ01 (sample SAMEA2620106, study PRJEB7988) | marine metagenome | isolation source: saline water (ENVO:00002010), including | reverse complement strand
CTGTTAAATCTATTGAAAAAGAACCAAAATCTTCATTCTTTGTTATATTTCCTATAAAAGCTATAAAAGGATCATCATTAACACTTGTTATATTTATAGTTACATTATTACTTTGTGTTACATTAATGGAATCATCTGCTATAAAAGTTATAGAATCCAATCCAGTAAAATTAGTGTCAGGAGTTAAATTAACTAAATCGGTATCATTGTCTATTACAACAGAAATATTTAATGGAGAGATAAAACTCCAATTTAAATCATTTCCATCCTGATCTGTAAAAAAATCACTTAAATTAATTGTTGTATTAACTACATCTTCTAAAGACTCTATATCTGAAATATTTGTTAAAGTAGGAGCTAAATTATTAAAAGTCCCAGGAGTTCCATTTATTGCTCCTTCTTTCCAATTACTATCAACATTTCCAGAATTTAAAACTTTTTTAATTAAAGTTTTACTATCACCATTTGCTAAAGCTATTAAACCTGTAAAATTAAATAAATCACCATCTGTACTATTTGAAATATTTACAATATCTCCTGTATTTATTAATGAAAAATCACCATCAGTAACATTATACTCACCATCTAATAAATTCCAAGTTGTATCATTATTTCCATAATAAGATTCAAAAGATACTCCTCCGGAGCTATTCTCTCTTTTTCTAGCTATAACCAAAAATTCTCTTGGTTCTATAGTTATATTATCAAAATTATTATCATTTAAAGTCCACGTACTTAAATCTATCCTAACGGAATCATTATTGTAAATTTCAACCCATTCTAAATTAGCATCATTTCCTTGTGTTGTACTAGGATTATACATAACTTCAGAAACAATAATATCAGCATAAGCAATATTAACTAATAATAATATTAATATAAATACAATTAAGCCCTTTTTTAACAACAAATTTACCCCCTATTGTTCTCAGAACAAATATTTAGACTTAAGATTCTTATATAAACATTTATCTACAATAATGTTTAGATCCAAATATAAACATTATATTTTTATCACTCCGATTTACAACGCTTAAAAAGATTTATGTATATTGAAAAGTATATTTCATAACCTATATTTTACTGAATAAGTATATATAAACAAATTTATTCTTCTTTAAATAATGAAAAGATTACAGTGTATTGATTGTGGTGGTTGGCACAATCATGATGAAACTTGTCCTTATTGTCAAAATCAAAAGCAAGAAGTTTTGTTTAAATTTTTATAATTTTAAACCTTCTATTCAAAAAAATAATTAACCAAGCTATAGAATGTCCTAATAATATCCCTCCTATAACATCACTCAAATAATGGACACCTGTATAAATCCTGCTAAATGATAATAATAAAGCAAAAACAATCCAATAATATTTAACTTTCTTATTCAAAAAAGGATAAACCACAAATAAAGCAGCAGTATGCCAACTTGGAAATGCTGTATTCCAAACAGCAAAATGATAATTAATATTATTCAATAAATTTAAACTTAATTCTGTAAATGGTCTAACTCTATTTGTAATTAATTTTAAGATCAAACTAAAAAATCCACTTGTAAAAAAAGCAAACCACATTAAAAAAATTTCTTTTCTCTTCTTAATTAAATACAACAATAAAGTCATTAAAATAAAAACAATAAAAGAGTTATTCAGACTAGATAAAAAAATAAAAACATTATTAAAAAAACTATTTCTTAAATTAAAAACAAATAAAGAAAAAGTTTTATCAATAAAGAAACTTAAAACCAATAAGATTATTCCAATAACATAAAAAATTTGTTTTTTCACAATTAATTTTTATTTATAACATTTAAAAAATTTTCCTAAAGAAAATTAATATAAAGTAAATCTTCTTTAAAATCTTAATGAAGTATCCTCAGAAATTAGCTCTTAGATTAATTGTTTCTATTTTAATAGTAACTATACTTTACAATATAATTAATTTTATTTTATTAAAATTAACTTTTTACGGAGTATATCCATTTTTATTTTTTAAATACAATCCAAATATTTTAGGAGATAGTTTCATTGTTGGAAATTTTGCATTAAAGATTATTCCTGCTTGTGTTGCAACTTCAGCATATTTACTATTATATTTGTTAATATTATTAACAAAAGATATTAAACTCAAATTAGGACTTAAACTAGCTTTAGCAGGTTCTTTACTAATTTTTGTAGTAAACATAATAAGGATAGATTTTCTAATTTATGTGTTTTTAAAATTCGGACAAAATCTTTTTGATACTATCCATTTAATATTTTGGAAATTCGTTTCAAGTTTATATGTTGCAATAGTTTGGATTTTTTTAATTAAAAAATATAAAATAAAAAACATTCCAATTTATACTGATTTTAAATTTTTAATATCTAAATCAAAGAAAAAATCAAAAAAGAGAAAGAAATCCTAATGTAATTAAAGTAACTATTACTCCTGCAATTAATGCACCTAAAATTAAAGCTTTATATGCTTTTTTTCTATTAAGATTAAAAACCCATGCTAATATCGTTCCAGTATAAACACCAGTGATTGGTAAAGGAATTCCTACAAATAACATCAATGTCCAAAATTCAGCTTTAGTTCCAATTTTATGTTCTATTTTTCTTCTACTTCTATTAACATAACTATCAAATAACTTCCTATAAAATCTTAAATTATAAAAATAACCATGAATATGATCTAGAAAAAATAATAAAATTGGAATAACAATAATATTAGCTAACACTGCTACAATAAACACTAAAAAAGGATTAAAACCTTGAGCAATTCCTAAAGAAATTCCTCCTCTTAATTCTGAAATAGGTAAAATACTCAATCCAATTACTTCTAATAAAGTCATTTTAATTTTTCTCCTATTTGAAATGAAATAATATCTTCTGTTGTTAAGGTTTTCTTTGATTTCAATTTTTCCTCAACTTTAGTTTTTTGTTTTTCTTGATTTAATCTATTTCTTTGTAGCTTATCATCTTTTGACTTTCTCATCAATATTTTAAGTTTTAATGTTTTCTCTTCTAATCCTAAATTAAGATCTTGATATTTTTTTCTAATTTTAATATATTTTTCAAAAGCTTTTTCTTGTTCTTTGTTTAAAGTAGAAATTTTCTTAGATAAATCTGTAAATTCATTATAAACATTTTTATTTCCTTTAATAGAATCAATAAACTTTTGATGAAACTCTTGAGATTTATTTCTATTCTCTTCTATTCTTTTTGAAATTCTATCCATATCATCCAACAATTCTTTTGTTTCTTTATTCTCTTCATAAATTTTCTTTAAATCTTTTATTTTTTTCATTACTTTTTGTTCTTTATCAAAAGAATAAGCTTCTATCTCTACACTTTCTTCTAACTTATCAATAGAATTTTTTATTTTATTTGGATCTTTTATTGTAGATTTTTTAAGTAACTCTTTTTTCTTTGTATTAAGATTTTTAATTTCTTTTATTAATTTTTTAACCTCTTTATTAAACTCTTCCCTCTTATCCCTATAAACATTAATATTTGAAGATTTATCATCTGAACTTCTTTTTAAATTCTTTATTTTTTGTATTAATCCTTTTACTTCTTTTCTTAATGCTTCTTTTTTAGAATACCAAAATTCTTTTTTTTCATTAATCTCCCTAATAGTTTTTCTAAGATTAAAAACATCTTTACTAAAAGAATCTATCTCTTTAGTTAATTTTTTTCTTTCTATTTCTTCTAACATAAATTAATCTAAAGATAATAATATAAAAATTTATTGTTTAAAAAATAAGAAATAAAGTTTATCCAAATAAGTTGGATAAACCTGCTGCAGCTTCTTCTGCTTTTGGTTTGTCTTCTTCTGCTTTTTTAGCTTCTTTCTTTTCTCCACCTTTAGCATCTTGTGCTTGTGCTGGAGCTGCTGCTACAACTTGTTGAGCCATAGCTTCTTTAATTACATCTTTAATATTAACACCATCTAAAGCTGCTACTAAAGCTTTAATTTGAGCTTCTTCTACTTGAACTCCTAACGCATCTGTTATTTTCTTAACATTTGCTTCATTTACTTCTTGACTTGCTGAATCAAGTAACATTGCCGCATAAACTAAATTTGTCATTTTATTATCCTCCGATTATTTTCCTTCTTCAATTTTTTTATCAGTTAACTCTTTTATTTTTTCTTGAGCTTTTTTAATATCTTCTTGATCTTTTCTTTCTTTTTCTAATTTCTCTTTATCTTCTTTAGTTTCTTCCTCAGCTTCCTTTAAAAGCTCTTCGGTTGATATCTCTTTAGTTTCTGGCTCTTTATTAGGTTCTTCTTTTACTTCTTCTTTTACTTCTTCTTTTACTTCTTCTTTTACTTCTTCTTGTTTCACTGCAACTTCTTTTATCTCATACTTATCCTTCAAAATTTCTCCTTCTCTAAAGGATTTTCCTAATTGTTTTTTAATTGTATCCGGAGTTAATATTCCTGATTCTTCTGCTAATGCATTATTTTCTCTAAATGCTTTCTTAATTAAATGATCAATGGTATCTTTAGTTGCATATCCCAGATATACACTTAAATTAAATGCTTCATTTGCAAATTGTTTAATATTATTAATATATTCTTCTTCATCAACAGCCAAAATATCTTTTGCATATATGATTCCATCTTCATAAGTGGCAATTAGATTAATATTAATCTCCATTGGTTCTACTCCCAATCTAGCTAATATTCCTGCTGCATTTGCTTTAATCTCTTCTCCTTCTTTAACAACTAATTTATCTTCTTTTATAGCTATTTTCCCATCTCTAATTTCTGTTTTAATACCTAATTGTCCTAATTCTCCTATTACTGGACCTGGAGCAAAACTAGTTAATCCCTCTTTAACATAAATATCATTAGGAGCTATTTGTCCTGCTTTTGCTGCAGCTGTAGATTTATTTTTATTTAATGTCTTATAAAGTTTGAAAGGATTTTCATTTGTAAATATCAATGCTGGCTCTCCTCTTAATTTAGCAGCCATTTCTGAAATATTTTTTTTATCTTTTAATTGCTCTAAAGCTTTTGCTATTATTTTCTTTTTAACCATTTTTAAGAAAACAGTATTTCTTAATTGATTTCTCATCTTTTGTAATTGAAAACTAGGAAGATTAGTCATATCAACTATTCCAAATAATTGATATTTATTTACTAATTCTTTTATTTCTTCTACTTGCTTTAATTTTTTTTCTGGGATTTTTCTTTTCATTCTATCTTAATCGGTTTACTCATTGTAAACTTTACTAAAACATTTTTTATATTATTTCTTTCTTGAGGCAAATTTTGTATTAAATTATTATAAGCTGAAAAAATATTATCTGCAATTAACTCATCATCCATATCTTCTTTTCCCATAGGAGCTTTTAATATCAATTCAGTATTAAGATGAAATCTTATTGTTTTTTCTAATCTTTCTTTTAAATTTTTTAAATCAGCAGTTGGAGGAACAACACATCCTGCTTTAGGATTTGGCATTTTTCCTTTAGGACCAAAAACCCTTCCAAAAGTTTTAGCTACATCAGTCATAATATTAGCTTGAGAAATGAAATAAGTATAATCAGAAGATAATTGCTTAATAACTTTTTTATCTAAAGCATTAAATTCATCTTTTAAGACAGTATGATCTAAAATTTCTTTAGATTTTAAACTAAGTTCTTTATCAACTAAACCACAAATTTTTACTTTTTTACCTGTTTGATTAGGTAAAACCAAAAATACATCTATTTTATTTTCTGGTTTTTTCAAATCTAGATTATTTAGATTAATAATAATATCAAATGTTTGAGAGAACTTTCTTTTCTTTGATGTTTCTCTTAATTCTTTTAATTTCTTTAAGATTAATTGTTTATCCATGATCCCTCCTACTTCATGTAGTAATAATGGGTAATCTTTTGAGAAAATTAGTGTTTATAAAGTTAACTCATAAACATATAACATCTCAAAAAACAGTTTCTTTTCTTTTAATAATTTAAATTTATAATTATACTTTTTAAATAAGTTTAAAATATCCCCACTTAAACTACTAAATAAAATTAATATATTCCCATTATCTTCTAAATAATTTTTAGCTTCTTTAAGAAATCTTCCAATGATCTCATCCCCTTTTTTCCCACCAGTTGTTAATAATCTTGTATCTTTATCTTCATTTTTATCTAAAGGCAAATAAGGAGGATTAAAAATAATCAAATCAAATTTATTCTTAACATTTTCAAATAAATCACTCTTAATTGCATTTATTCCTTGATTTTTACAATAATCAACAGCTTCTTCATTAATATCTACTCCTAAAACATCTTTAGTTTCTTCTAAAGCTCCTTTACTTAAAATTCCACTACCACATCCTAAATCTAAAACTTTACCTTTAGAATATTCCTTTACATATTCCAATAACAAAAAACTATCTTCTCTTGGTTCATATATCATAAATAATAAGAAAAAGAAAAAATTAAAAATTTATTCAAAAATAGACTCATCAATTTCTAAATCTAAATCTTCTAAATCGCCTAAACCCAAGTCTTCGTCTTCATCTAAAGCCTCTAAATCTCCACTCAAATCATTACTATCACTTTTTTCCATAACTCCAGATTCTTTATCTTCCGTCACATCTTGAGTAGATTCAGAAGCTCCTTGTGTACATCCTACTGCAACAACTAACAATAGAACCAATATCGCAATTACTTTATTCATCTTCCTCCTCCTCTGCTTCATCTAATTCATCTTGTCCATTCTTCTCTTTAATTAGATTTACTGCTCTTCTCAATATTTGATTAGCCTCTCTCAATGATTTTTTCCCTTCATTTACAAATTCTCTAGCATTCTTTGAAGCTAATTCAGTATCTGTTTGTAAGGTCTCACGAGCATTTTCAAAGTTATCCTTTACTTCTTCTATTTTCTCATTATATTCATCTAATAATTTATCTAAATCACTAGTATCAACATCTTGTTCAGCTAATTTACTAATTGCATTCTCTAATCTTGCACTCAATTTCTTAGATTTTAATACAATTTGTCCAATATTTGAATTACTTAATTTACTTGAAGCATGTCTAATTTTTATCTTAGTATCTTTCCATATAGCATTAATTTTTCTAGAAGCTGTTGCTATTTCTTGTCCTGTTGTAGCACTTTCTAAATCTGCTTTAGCTGATTCAACTTCTGAAATTTTTTCATCTAAGTTAATAACTAATCTATCAACTTCTTCATCAGTTAATTTTTCACTACCTCTTATCTTTTCTTTTAATCTATTCAAATGTGAAATAATAGCATCTGCAGAATCACTCAAATGATCTTTAGCTCTCTCTTTTAACACATCTCTTTTTTCATCACAATTTTCAGTACATTCATCTCTTTCTTTTCTTGCATCTAAAAATCTATCTCTTGCTTCTAAATGTCTTTTTTTAGATTCTTCAAATTTATTTCTAGCTTTGATAAAATTATCTCTTGCTCTATCAACTCTTACTTTAGTTAAAGCTCTAGCTTTAAACTTTAAATCTTCTCTATAATGCTTAAATTTATCTGCTTTTTTTAATCTATCAAATTTTTCTAATCTTTCATCTCTTTTAATTTTTATACGATCTACTTTTTTACGGCCTTCTGGAGAAAGATCTTTTGTTTTTATCTCAAGTTTTTTTCTTCTTTCAATTCTACCTCTTTTATCTTTTAATCTCTTTTCTGCTTTTACTCCATCATCTCCATCTTTAACTTTTACTTTTTCTTTTATCATCACATCAGATTTATCCTTGTTTGAGCCAGAATTATCAGAAGTATCATCTTCATCAGCTAATATAGGAAAACTGAATAATAAAATCATAAATACAAATAAAACAAATAACTTCTTCATTTTAACCTCCAATTCTAAATATTGTCATAACAGATTTATTTATAAATTTATTTGTTATTATCAAGAGTATCAAAATATTCTTTAATCCTTTCTAAGATATTAGCTAAATAAAATTGTTCTATCTTCTTTTCAAACAAGATATTTAAATTCTCAAATTCAGAGATCATATAACTATTATTTACTTTATCTACTAAATATAAATCTCTCAATCTTTTTAATTGTCTTCTTATATTAGATGAAGCTATTCCCTTTAATGCTAATTTTTCTTTTTTTCTTAATTTTATAACTTCTTCTTCAATAATTCTAGAATCTAATTCTTGTTTTTTCTTTTTAGCATCTAATAAAACCCTTAAAATATCAACAATAATATCTCTAGAATCTCCTGGTTGTAATAATCCTATAGATAAACATAATTTCTTTATTAGCTCTCTACCTTGCAATTCATAAGGTTTTTCATATCTTCTTAAAGTGATCTCATTTAAAGGTTTATCTTTAGCTATAGTAACCATAAGAATAAAGATTTCTTAGATATTAAATAGTTTTTTATTATACAAGGAAAAAAATTCTCAGAACAATATATTTATAAAATTTTCTTTTATACTATATTCCTATGGCAGATTTAATTGCATGTTTATCAACTGGAAAAGGAACTTGGGGACATGTCTCAAGATTAATACAAGAAGGAACTTGGGAGAACATACTAATAATTACAAATGAATTTGGAAAAGAAAACTTTTCTAATGAAAAAAATGCAGAACTTCTTATTGTTAACTCAAGTCAACCAACAAAAGAATTAGTTTCAGAGATAGAATCAAAACTAAAAGGAAAATTAAATAGAGAGGTAGCTCTAAATTTAATTTCTGGAACTGGAAAAGAACATATGTCAATTTTAGCAGCTTTGTTAAAACTTGGTGTTGGAATAAAATTAACAGCACTAACTAAAGATGGAATTGAGGAAATTTAATCCATATTAAAAAATGGAAAAATTAGAAAAACAGCCTTGTGGTTTTTGTCATAGAAAAACTTTAACATTAATAGAAGATGAAAAAGAAATTCCTTATTTTGGTAAATGTTTTATATTTTCTATGTCTTGCTCTAATTGTAATTTTAACAAATCAGATATAGAATCTGCAGAAAGAAAAGATCCTTCAAAATACACTTTTATTGTAAAAAATAAAAAAGATTTAGATATTAGAATAATAAAATCATCTGAAGCAACAATCAAAATTCCAGAATTGAAAGTTTCTGTTACTCCTGGACCTGCTTCAGAAGGATACATATCTAATATAGAAGGAATTTTAAAAAGATTCAAAAAAATAGTAGAACAAGAAAGAGATTCAACAGATGATAACGATGCAAAGAAAAAAGCTAAAAATCTATTAAAAAAATTCTGGAAAGCAGAATGTGGAGATTTATCTATAAAAGTGATTATAGAAGATCCTTCAGGAAACTCTGCAATTATATCTAAAGAAGCTAAAGTTGAAAAGATAAAGGGTAAATAAGCATTAAAAAGTTTTAAAAACCGAATTTCTAGTTTAAAAACATGAAAACACTATTCATCAAAGCAAAGCAAAATTTAGATATAATTCCTGTATTAAAACAAGTTAAAATACAAGGAAAAGTTGGTTTAGTGTCAACAATTCAATTAGAACATCATTTAGAAAAAGCTCAAAAATGGATAAAGGATTCCGTTATCGGAGGCCAAATCTTAGGTTGTAATGCTTCAAAAGCTTTACAAATAAATGAAAAAGTAGATTCATTTCTATACATAGGAAGTGGAAAATTTCATCCAATTTGGGTTGCTTTAACAACTAAAAAACCTGTTTACATAGCAAATCCATATACAAACAAATTCTATAAGCTTCCAGAAGAAGAAATAACAAATTATGAAAATAAGAAAAAAGCTAATTTAAAAAAATTCTACAACGCAACTAAAATAGGAATTTTAATTTCAACAAAACAAGGACAATTTCATCCACAACAATATTTAGAACTAAAAGAAAAATTAAAAATAGTGGATAAATTAAAAAATAAATTCAAAGATAAAGAGTGTTATACTTTTATCTGTGATAATATAGATGAAAAAGAATTAGAAAACTTCCCAGATATTGAAGCTTGGGTTAACACAGCATGTCCAAGAATCGAATACAAAAATATTATAAATATGGCCCATATTTTATAAGAAATGGAAATAGATAAAGTAATGGATATTGCTAAAAGAAGAGGTTTTATCTGGGGTCCAAGTCCAAATATTTATCATGGTGGAGTTTCTGGATTTTATGATTGGGGGCCTTTAGGAAAATTATTAAAAAATAAAGTTGAATCTATAATAAGAAAAGGATTTTCTTCAACTGGATTTTGGGAAGTTGAATGTCCAGTTATAACTCCTAGAGTAGTTTGGGAAGCTTCTGGTCATTATGAAGGTTTTTTTGATCCTGTTGTTAAAGATATTAAAACTAATTCTGTTTACAGAGCAGATCATTTGATAAAAGAAAAATATCCAAACTTAAAAATAGATGGTTTAAATTTCAAAGAATTAAATAAAATAATAAAACAAAAGAAAATTAAATCTCCTAAAGGTAATAACTTAAGTGATGTTCAACCATATTCCCTAATGATGAAAACTACTGTTGGTTTAGATCAAGAAGCATTTCTAAGACCAGAAACAGCAACAACAACTTATTTACTTTATCCAGAATATTATAGATTTTTTAGAACTAAACTTCCTTTTAGTGTATTTCAAATTGGAAAAGTATATAGAAATGAAATTTCTCCCAGACAAGGAGTTTTTAGAACAAGAGAATTTACACAAGCAGAAGGTCAATTATTTATTTTAGAAGAACAAGAAAAAAAATTTGATAAATTTAAAGAAATTCAAAATAAAAAACTTCCTTTAATGGCTCATAATAAAAAAAATCCTTCTTCAATTTCATTAAAAGATTCAATCAAAAAAAAGTTAATAAAAAAAGAAGCTTATGCCTGGTGTATTTATGTGGCTTATAACATAATTAAAAACATGGGCTTTAATGATAAAGATATTAGAATAAGGCAACATAATCCAAAAGAATTAGCTCACTATGCAGATGACGCATGGGACATTGAAATAAAAACAAAAAGATATGGTTATTTTGAAGTTTGTGGAATTCATGACAGAACAGATTATGATCTAAAAAGACATGGAAGTTTTTCAAAAACAAAAATGAAATTTGGTAAAGAACATCCACATATTTTAGAAATTGCTTTCGGTGTTGAACGTCCTACATATTGTTTATTAGAAAACGCATTCAAAGAAGATAAACTTAGATCATGGTTACAATTTCCTTTAGGAAATGCTCCTTTAGATGTTGCTATATTCCCATTAGTAAGAAAAGATAATCTTCCTAAAAAAGCAAAAGAAATATTTAATGAACTAGAAAAAGAATTTGTTTGTATTTATGATGAAACTGGTTCTATTGGAAGAATGTATAGAAGAATGGATGAAATTGGAACTTCATTATGTATAACAATAGATTATGATACAATGAAAAAAGATACTGTAACAATTAGAGAAATCTCCTCAATGAAACAAATAAGAGTTAAAGTAAAAGAAGTTATGGATGTAGTAAGACAAATTTTAAATAGTGATATTAAATTTCAGAAAGCTGGAAAATTAACAAAATGACAGATTGTTTATTTTGTAAAATAATAAATAAAGAAATCTCTTCAGATATAGTTTATGAAGATAAAAATTTTATAGCATTTTTAGATATTAATCCAGTGAATAAATGTCATACATTGGTTATGCCAAAAAAACATTCAAAGAATTTATTGGAAGATAATGAAGAAGATCTTAAATTAATTGGTCCTATAATGAAAAAAATTGGAAATGCTTTAGTAAGATTTACAAATGCTGATGGTTTAAACATAATAACAAACATAAATGAAGTTGCTGGTCAAGAGATATTTCATACACATATTCATTTACTACCTAGATTCAAAAATGATGGGGTTTCATTTAAAGTAAAACGTGAAAAATACAAAAATGAAGGATCTCAAGAAATAGCATCTAAAATCAAAAATCTTTTAAAATAAACTAATTCTTTTCGTCTTAGGCCTCTGTAGTTTAGCCTGGTAGAACGCGAGTTTCATGAGCTCGATATCGGCGGTTCAAATCCGCCCAGAGGCATTCAATAATGCATATGATCTAAACTAGTCAAATGTTTTATGTGTTTTTCTTTAACTTTCTTTAAAAAATTCCCATCTTTTATAACTTTCTTAACTAATGCAGTCATAGCTTCCCCAGTTGAAATATGTGGCAAAATAACATAATTTGCTCCCATATTATATAAATCCAAAGCATCTCTAAGGTGTGTTGTATGTACCATGACTTTAGCTCTTAGTTGATTCTCTTTAACATAATTTATTAGAAATTTATTATCATCTAAGGAAGGGATAGTAGAAATAATTAATTTTACATTTTTAAGTTTCATTTTATCTAAGACATCATAATTTGTAACATCTCCATAAACAGAATTTATTTTATCTTTTTTTAACTCTTCAATTATCTCTGGATTATTATCTAAAACTAAAAAATTTCTTTTCATATCTTTTAATGCTTTAACAAATAAAATCCCCATTCTATGTGCTCCAATAATAAGGATGTCTTTTTTCTTAACTTTTCCTTGATAACCTAAGATTTTTTTATCAATATTCAACTTTTCAAATATTGTTAACCATTTACTCATATGTTGATACAAGAATTTATCTCCTTTCATTATATAAGAAGTCAACAACATAGTTATTATTGTTATAAACACAACCAAAGAAAAAAATTCTTGACTTATAATATTATAAGTATAAAATCCTAAACTAACCATAATAAGTGAGAATTCACTTACTTGTGCTAAAGATATTGAAGAAATAAAAGCTATTCTTTTTTCATAACCAAATAAACTAATTAAAATCATTAAAATTAATGGTTTTATTAAAAGAACAATTCCAATAAAAACTAAAATATAGGTTAAGTTAAAATTTATAGGAACTAATTGCATTCCTAAAGTAACGAAGAAGATAGTAGAAAAAAAATCTTTTAATGGTCTTATCCTTCCAATGATATCATAGTTATATGGAAGATTAGCTAAAGCAACTCCTGCTAAAAAAGCTCCTATTGAAATTGAAAATCCCATTCCAAATGAGATTAATGAAAAAACAAAAGCTAATGTGATAGATAACAAAAATAATAATTCTCTAAATTTAGCAGCAAATCTAAATAAACCTCCTAATACATACCTAGTAACTAAGATTACAAAAATAAATAACGCCACAGCTTTTAATAATGTTATCGCAGAAGTAAAAAAGTTTAGATTATCTAATGAAGATAAAGCAGATAATGCCATTATAACTAAGATATCCTGCATAATTAATATTCCAATAACAATTCTTCCATGTAATGTATCTAACTCTTCTTTATCACTTAACAATTTAATAACAACCATTGTGCTACTAAAAGCTAAAACTAAACCCATGTAAAAAGAAGTGATTTGATCAAATCCAAAATAAGATGATGCTGCATAACCTATTAAAAAAGTTAAAGCAACTTGAATAGAACCAACAAAAATAGATAATAAACCAACAGATTTTAATTTTTTAATATCTATTTCCATACCAACAATAAATAATAAGAAAGCTATCCCGATTTCAGCTAATGATTTAATAATTTCTAAATCTTTTATTAATGCGAATCCTAATGGCCCTAAAATTATTCCGGCAATAAGGTACGCTGGAATAGCTGGTTGTTTAAATAACCTAGAAATGTATAATAAGATTGTAGCTAAAATAATGATAATTCCTATATCAAAAAATAAATTACCTTGAATTGATTCTAATACCATCTTCCTCTTTTTCTAATAAAATGAGAAATTAAAATATTTAAAAGTTTGGATAAAAGGAAAAATTTATTTCTTAGTTAATGTAATTTCTATGCTACTCACTCTAACTTTTTTTCCTTCTTGATTTTCAAATTCTTCACTATCTATCTTAATATCTCCAACTTGAATTGTATTTTCTAAAAATCTTTTAGCTGCTACTTCTGCAACATCCACTGCTCTTGTAATAAATTTTCCCCTAGATTTTATCACTACTTCTGGTGCTCCTTGTGTAGTAAATTGCATAACCACTCCTGTTACATAATTCATAAATGGTTTGTTACCAATAAAAACAGTGTGTTCATCTCCATTTCTCTCACCCATTTCAATCTCCTCCAATCAATTATTTTGTTGTTCGTCTCTTAACTTTAGTTAAATATCCAGCTATTAAATTCCTTACTTTCTTAGATTGTACTTCTAGATGTTGATCTACTAACTTCTTATTCTCCTCAAACTTAGTAGTAAACAAATCTTCCTTATCTTCAATCAATTTTTTTACTGTTCTCTTTATAATCGTTGTTTTAATCCTTCCCATGTTTCAATAAACCTTGATAATAAGGATTTATAAAGCTTTTTACAATCATATTTTTCTAAATAACAATGTATTCTCAAATTTCTTTTCAATAAATTCTTTAGCTTTTTTTGTTAATTCTCCATCACTTAAAAATAATATAGGTTTATTTTTAGCCTCATTTATAGCCAAACTTAAATCACTATCACTAATTTTTTTCTTAGATTTAATTTTACTGAAAAAATTAATATTTCCTACAGTTGTATCAATCTTTATTTCATAATTAATTTCTTTATTTTTTTTAATCACTTCTTCTTTTATTAATTCTATTTGATTATCTAAAAAATATTTTTTTGCATCTTCTGTTAAAACATTTACTATTTTTTTCTTTTCTTCCTTTATGATTTTAGGCTCTTCAACTAAGATTTCTTCTTCTTTTAATATTTTAGGTTTTTCAACTAAAATTTGTTGCTCTTCTTTTTTTAATTCTGGTTCTTTCTCAATTTTTTCTTTAAGATCTAAAAATGTTAAAGCTTCTCCATCTTTTAATAAATACCATTTCCAAAAAATTTCATTTGTTCCATTTGAATTAAACTGAACTGCAAAATCTCCTATTTCTCTTAAAGCAACTCTTTGCCAAGGCTCTAATCTAGAATCAGTTAAAACTTTTTTATCCCTTATTAGATCATAAGCTTTTTTATGAACTCCACTTAAATAATGAATAAAATTTTGAAGTTTAAATTCTTGTCCTAAAACATAATATAAAGGACTTCCTCCTATTTTAAGATTAGAAACATAAACTTGTTTATTTGAAACTAACTCAGATAAAATAGCAGAAGTAAATAAAATATTAGAATTAACTGATTTTGAAATTTGAACAGGTATTATTGGTCCTTTTATTTTAACTAAGTTGAATACTTGAGATTTTAAATCTTCCATGAACAATTAGATGAATAAGAATTTATAAAAATTTATGGCCTTTTCCAGGCTATTTCATAAAATGTAACATCGTTTTCTTCATCAACAACACCAACTAATAATTTTTTTCTTGTTGAATGTGCAACTCTATTTTTAGCACTGAATTCATGCCAAGTTAAAGTACTTCCTTCATGAACAGGATATAAAATCCATTTAGCATGATCTTCTCCTGGTTTTATTCCTCTATCATAAACTCTAAAATCAGCTCCAAATTTCAAAGCTGTTTTAACTATATATCCTCTAGACCTCATATCCCTAAAAACAACATATCTTATCCAAAAATTAGGTTCTATTTTTCTAGCTTTTTTAATATAATCATCAACTTTAATCTTCTTATTTTTACCATCTAGAACAATCATCTTTTTCTTTTCTAATAGATACAATCCTTCAACTAAAGAATAATAGAATTTTCCTTCTTGAGGCTCTCCAAATCTACTTTGATCATATAAAGATCTAGATTCACTATTATCTTCACTAATTACTTTCTCCTTAGATAAAGTTGCATTTACTTTTACTTCTTTCTTCTCAACCATATCGTCATTTAAAGAAAAAGTATTTAAAAACCTTTTTATTAAGATGTTTATGGAAATAATATTTTTAGGTACTGGTTCAATGATTCCAACTAAAGAGAGGAATCATAGTGCTGCATTATTATGCTATAAAGGAGAAAACATCTTAATAGACTGTGGAGAAGGAACTCAAAGACAACTAAGAATGGCTAATATAACTCCAACAAAAATAACTAAAATCTTAATCTCACATTGGCACGGAGATCATATATTAGGTCTTCCTGGATTAATACAAACCTTAGATAAACATCATTATAATAAAACTTTAGAAATTTATGGACCTAAAGGAACTAAAAAATATTTTGATAATTTATTCAAAGGATTTTCATATAAAATAGGTATAAAATATAAAATAATTGAAATCATAAAACAAAAATTCTTTGAAGATGATGATTTCTATTTAGAATCTTTAAAATTAAATCATAGTATTCCTTGTATTGGATTTTGTTTCATTGAAAAAGATATAAGAAAAGTCAATATGAAATATTTAAAAAAATTTAAATTAAAATCCCACCCCATAATTAGAAATTTACAAAAAGGAAAAGATATTACTTGGGAAGGTAAAAAAATAAAATATAAATTAGCAACTAAATTAAAAGAAGGTAAAAAGATTTCATTCATAACAGATACTGCTTATTGTGATAATGCTATAAAATTATCTAAAGATGTAGATTTAGCAATATTAGAAGCTACATTCTCACATGAGTTAGAAGACAAAGCCCAAAAATATAAACACTTAACAGCAAAACAAGCTGCGTTAATTGCAAAAAAAGCTAAAGCTAAAAAATTAATTTTAAATCATTTTAGCCAAAGATATAGAGATATCTCATTATTAAAAAAAGAAGCTAAAAAAGTATTTAATAATGTAGAAACTTCAGAAGATTTCTTAACAATTTCACTTTAATTTATAACTAAAAAATAAAAATAAATCTCTCCAGACAGTATATATTAAATTAATAGCATAAGTTAAAGGTAAAACTACTACAGCTATCCCAATTAAATTTACCCCATAATTTATAGGTATTAAAAATAACCCAATAATAAAAATAATTAACCATGTAATGATTATATGTTGAAATCTTTTCTTAAAATAAACATATAAATTCTTTATTGTTTTTGTAGGAGTTTTATTATCTAAAAACAATATAGGATATCTAAATAATAATAATATTCTAAGTAAAATTAAAACAAAAACTAATATTGCTATAAGTATAAATGAAAATACTTCTTTATAAAAAGGATTGAGTGAATTTATTCCTAATAAAATTGCAAAAGTTAAAAAAACAGCTAACCCTATAAAAAAAATCAAAACTCTTAATCCAACAACTCTCCAAAAATGATCTCCACCATAATTAAACATTGTTTTAAAATCTAATTTTTTACTTTGAATAACATCTCTCATCATCCCATATTTCATAGCATTTAATCCAGAACCAACTATAAAACTTGTAATGAAAAACACTATTAAAGAAATAGCAAATCTCAAAAGATTATTTTGAATAAGGGAATTTACATGAGGTAATAAAGATTCAAGAGAACTTGTGAAAATACTTTGATTTGCTAACAAACTATCTAATCCTAAGTAATTAAAAAAAATTGCTCCTAAAATAATACTAAATAATAACAAAAATAAATCAGGAACAAATAACAAAAATTGTAAATTTTGAAAACTTTTTGAGATTTTCTTTGAATACAT
>CEPZ01020356.1_pt1 | contig 17580 bp, 15 predicted proteins | sample 530461 | NCBI WGS metagenome assembly CEPZ01 (sample SAMEA2620106, study PRJEB7988) | marine metagenome | isolation source: saline water (ENVO:00002010), including | reverse complement strand
TCTGTGAGAGGGATGAGGCGGTGACGCCTCACCCTACTCGATGTTTCCTCTCTGTGCTCGCTTAGCATATGCCCCTCCCCAATCCGTGTAATTTCTTTTCGTAAACTTCTAATAAATAAATGTTTTTTGTTCTTTTGAGCGTTGTTTTTTAAAAAGAGTAAAAAAAAACTAAAGGAAAACTTCTATCTGGACGATAACTATTACAAAGGGGAGATAAAGTTAAGATAGTCTTCCTGAAGGATAAAATAATAATAAAAGTCCAGTTTATAAGTAATTGAATTAAGATTTATTAAACTAGGTGGATAATTTAAAGTTAGGAAAATCAGTAATTTATTTTCGAAATGTAAATTTAAATAGATTACTAAAGTAATTTTTGTTTAAGGCGATAAAAGATAAGGTTTGCTAAAAAGGTTGGAGCTGCTAACCGGCGAGAATGAAGCCAGGAGGCAGTGAGAGGTTTGAGGTCTGGAACAACAAACCCTCCGGCTAGCAAAGAGAACAAAGTTCTCTATTTAGCAAAATTCATTGGTAGTGTTCCAATGAAACGTCAGATTAGATCTGACACCTTTTCTAAAGCACAGGCTATGCCAAATATTTAAAAACAATCGCGCAAATAATAAAAGCAATAGCGCAAAACTCGAAACTGTTAGGAGAGACCCCATGAGTCTATTTGTTAATACCAATGTGTCATCACTGAATGCACAACGCCAATTATTTACAACAGGCAATAACTTAAGCACCGCATTTGAGCGACTTTCATCAGGTTACAGAATTAACAGCGCCGCAGACGACGCAGCCGGTCTTCAGATTACCGACCGTATGACGTCTCAAATCCAAGGCTTGAATCAAGCTGTGCGTAATGCAAATGACGGAATCTCTCTTGCACAGACAGCAGAGGGTGCTCTACAAGAGACCACTATGGCTCTGCAACGTATCCGTACTTTGTCAGTTCAAGCGCAAAATGGTATCAATAGCTCTGCAGACCGCGTAGCGCTGCAAGAAGAAGTATCAGCATTACGTCTAGAACTTTCTCGAATTGGTTCTACTACAGAGTTTGGTGGTGTTAGCCTTCTTACTGGTGGCTATTCAGCGGTGTTCTTAGTAGGCGCTAACGCCGGTCAAAAGATCAGCGTAAATCTTTCGCGTACTGGTGGCTTTGGCGCATCAGGTTTGGGAATAGATGGAAATGTTCTTTCAGCAGGTGGCGCATCAGCAATGCTCTCAGATATTGATGCGGCTCTTTCAATTATAGGAAGCACACGTGCTGAACTTGGTGCTACGCAAAACAGATTTCAATCGACAATTCGTAACTTGAGCAACATTGCAGAAAATGTTTCTGAGGCAAGATCTCGAATCAAAGATACTGATTTCGCGACAGAGACTGCAGAGTTGACTCGTAATCAGATTCTTCAGCAGGCAACGACAACAGTTCTATCGCAGGCGAATCAGCGTCCACAAGCAGCATTATCGCTACTAGGTGGTTAATAGTAAGATAGGCGTTATTTGGAAAGGAGTTGAGAGGCCATTCCTAAACAAAACGGGCGGTCATAAGACCGCCCGGTAATAAAGCGCCGACTAACAGGACTGAGAGTGTAGAAGTGTTGGTTGAGAGGCCAGTTTATCCTACTTAAACCCTGCCAGCCGACATAAAACTGAATTTGCTCAATCTCCTAACTTGGGCGAATTGACCGAGATACTTGTCTCGGTCTTTTTTTGTACATCGATACGATGTCAATTTCGATTAAATTCCTCCGTTGGAATCCAATTACATTTTTCTGACACCCATATCAAAATGTATTAATCACAATGCATCTTCAATGCCAAGTTGTGATTTTAAGCTTTTAATTGACTTTATTTAGTCCGTAAAGATTCAATAAAAATTTTCTCATCATTTAATCCAGCCGTTTGCGAATTTTGTACAATCTGTACTCAAATTGTTTTGCGTTATCGTATTAGTAAAACTTTTTCGTTGATATGAAAAATAAATACGAATATAAAACAACAGCTTATGATGGTTATGGTTTTTTTACAGAAAAAAATCAAAAAAAAACTAAAGACTCTAAAGGAACGGCCGATACCTATAGTTGAGGGGTAATTTAATTTGCTTTTAAACGAGGTGCTAGCAAGGAGTAGTGACCATGCTAGCGTGAACTGGAAAGATTTGATTTAGCTTAGTGAGCTATCAAATCTCTAGGAGGTAATCCAATGTCTTTATTTGTGAATACAAATGTTTCTTCGCTTAATGCACAGCGTCAACTTTTCGACGTTAGCAGTAAGCTAAACACATCATTTGAACGTCTATCGTCAGGTTTCCGCATAAATAGTGCTGCAGATGATGCTGCTGGTCTTCAGATTACAGATCGACTTACATCACAAGTTCAAGGTTTGAATCAGGCGGTAAGAAACGCAAACGACGCGATATCACTGACACAAACCGCCGAGGGCGCACTGCAAGAAACGACCACTTCATTACAACGTATTCGCGTACTTGCAGTTCAAGCGCAAAACGGTATCAATAGTTCAGCTGACCGTGTTGCACTTCAAGAGGAAGTGTCTGCACTACGTCTCGAAATGTCTCGTATTGGTGAAACTACGTCTTTTGCGGGCGTAAGCTTACTGAGTGGTGGATATTCTGCTGTGTTTTTAGTTGGTGCAAATGGTAATCAGAACATCAGCGTAAACTTATCTCGCACTGGTGGTTACGGTGCTTCTGGCTTGGGTATTGACGGCAATGTTTTATCTGCTGGTGGGGCTTCAGCGATGCTGTCTGATATTGACGCTGCATTGTCTATTATAGGTAGCTCGCGAGCTGAATTAGGTGCGTTGCAAAGCCGCTTTCAATCTACGATTAGAAACCTAAGCAATATTTCTGAAAACGTTGCAGCTGCTCGTTCTCAAATTAGAGATACTGATTTTGCATCTGAAACAGCCGAGTTAACGCGAAACCAGATCATACAGCAAGCGTCAGTTTCCATTCTAAGCCAGGCAAATCAGCGTCCACAGACTGCGCTTTCATTGCTTGGATAGGCTATACTAATTAACATTGGCTTAATTAAAAGCTGACGGATACTTGCATTTTTGTGGGTGTCCGTTTTGTCGTTTAATTGAGGAGGCATAGAATGGATATTCAAAATACCCTAAGTGGTCAGCCTTTTGCACAGCGATCGGGTTCATCTGCTGCGTCCATAGTTTCAGAGCGCAGTGGGCGAAGCGACGTCGTTCCGCTTGATTCACCAGCTCAACGTGGTGAGAGAAGCACGAATTTATTGGAAAATACCGAGCTTCGAAGAGAAGGTGACGCATCGCAAAATTCTTCTCAAGGTTCGTCGGATCAAGCCGATAACCAACAAAGAGAGGTTACAGGAGAAGCGTTAAGACAAGCTATCTCCGATGTTGAGTCTTTTTTGCAAGTTCAAAATAGAGATTTAGCATTTTCGATAGATGAAGACACAGCGCGTTCGGTTGTGACCGTCATTGATGGGCAATCTGGCGACGTAATACGGCAAATTCCATCCGAAGAAGTGTTAGCACTTGCCGCGCGGATACAGGAATTGCAACAGGATGTTGGTGTAAGTGTCGGGGTATTCATAAATAACGAAGTTTGAATATGAGGTAAGCTATGACTATTAGTTCGTTAGGTGTAGGTTCTGGTCTAGCATTAGACGATTTAGTACAGCAGCTAATTAGTGCAGAGCGTAAGCCTAAGGAAGACAGGCTTAATGCGCGAGAAGAAGCAGTAGAAGCAGAAATCTCTGCGCTTGGGTCTATTAAGTCAAAGCTATCTGAATTTAAAGATGCCGTTGATGACCTTAGAACGGACAGTGACATTAATGGCCGTGAACCAACGATAACCAACCCTTCAGAAGATGACGATGTGCTTTCGGCAGATGCAACGAGTTCTGCATTGCGCGGCGAATATGACATCATAGTCCAACAACTTGCGGCGGGAAGTCGTATTACAACTGATGCTGGCGCATTTGCTTCTAGCAGCGATCCATTACTTTCTGGCGGCACGGGTTCTCTAACCTTTAGTGTTGGTGCTACTGATTCGTTCACAATAAATATCGATGCCACCACGACACTAGCTTCATTGCGTGAGCAGATAAATAGCTCAGAAGATAACTTTGGTGTGACAGCCAACATTATCGAAACAGGCACAGGGGCAGGGCCTCGACTCGTTTTTGTTTCCGAGAAAACAGGAGCGGGCAATGATTTGGTCATTAATAATGACACAGGAAACGCTGAATTGGACCGTTTGTCGACTACTGGTGGCACTGCAAATATATCCCCCGCGAATATAGAGTCCGCGAGAAATGCGATAGCGCTAGTTGATGGTATCGAAGTGCAAAGTGATAGCAACGAGTTCGACAACACTATTCAGAACGTCTCTTTCACAGTTAACGAACTATCTCCAAATGATAATGCCGGTAATCCGGTTGCTACGAAGCTGAGCATTGGTTTTGACAAAGAAGGCCTAGAGCAGAAAATTAGAGACTTTGTAGATAATTACAATTCTCTAGCAGACGAGATAGAAAAGCTCACAAAGTACGGTTCGTCTGAGTTGGAAGACGACGGTGCACTGGCTGGTGATGCATTACTGCGTAGCATTCAGTCTGGATTAGCGTCTATTGTGGGTGACAGTGTTAGTACCTCTAAATTAGGCGGCTTGTTCAGGCTTGGCGTTGAACTAGATGAAGACGGTAAGTTAGAAATTGCCTCGAGTGATTTTGGATTAGGATCTGGTGAAGAGCGCTTGAAAGACGCGTTAGAAGATGATTTTGACGATATTGCGACGCTTTTTACTGATGAAAACGAAGGAATTGCCGTTAAACTCTATAACTTTGTTGACGAGTTTTCTGCTTCAGATGGCTTAATTAGCTTACGAGAAAAGTCAGCAAAAGATGCGCGTGAAAGTGTATTTGCGGACAGAGAAACACTAGAATTACGAATGATAAGCTTCGAACAAATAGTACGCGGTAAGTACTTGAATTTAGATCAAACTGTTTCCCAGTTGAATCGTACTGGTTCTGCATTGCTTGCGGCGTTATAGAGATAGATAGGAGGTTATATGTCACTTAAAGGCATTAATGCGTACCGTAAAGGTAGCTTAAAACAAGACGTGGCCAATGCGGACCCGCACAAACTTACTTTAATGCTTATTCAGGGCGCACTAGATCGCATTGCCTTTGCGAAAGGCGCTATGGAGCGCGGTGAATATGCCTCTAAAAGCGAACTTATTTCTAAAGCGAGCGCCATTATTTTGCATCTTCGCGATACCTTAGATATGGAAGCTGGGGGTGAAGTATCAGAAAACCTTTTTGCACTGTATGACTATATGATTACGCGCATAGGTGAGGCTCACGTACAGAATGACTTGAATATTTTAGATGAAGTATCTACTCTTCTTACACCTATTCGAGATGCTTGGGTTCAGATCCCTGAAAGTGCAAGAGCTGAGGCTTATGAAAAACTGCGTCAAAACCGTGAAGCCGTGTGATCAATAATAAAGTTCCCGACTTAAACCATTCCTACTCCCCCCTTTTTCTTCGCATATTAAACAAGCACATTATAGATAGTCTTGTAGAAGAAGAAGGGGACGACGAGTTCGCAACTCTATCCCACCTTATTACCATTAGGCACAAAATCATTTTACGTGAGCTAAAACGCTTACCTCATGAAGAGCGTAAAGAATTCGCGCGGAACGAAAATGAGGTTCAGCTTCAATTAGATGATATGGCAAATAAATTGCTAAAGGCCTACAAAGATAAATTGCTCGAGTTCACCAGAGCAAAAGCAGCATTAAAGAGATATGAGTAGAAGATGCGTAAAGCCATACAGCTATTTTTAGATAAAGATGAAGAACTTCAAAGCCGTATTGAGTCTCAAATGGCTCCGGTTTTATCGCGCAATCTAGATCTCAGTTTATTAGCGTTTAGGCGGTCAATGCCGTCTATCCACTCATTACTAAACAAAGCTAGACAGCAAAAGTCTTCAGTATATCTGAATGCCGCTGGTGAGTTTGACGTCGTTGATTATGGCTCGGGAAACGTGTTGTATGGTGACAATATCAATCAATCAGTTCAACGTAGCGTTGAGCAGTTTATTTCAGCACCCACCCACTTCAAATTTAGGCCAGAAACACATAACTCTCAGGTGGACATAAACACCACGAGCGATACGTTAATAATTATGGGGCTGGGTCTTGGCTTGCATCTACCCCAGCTAATGGAAGCAGAGCTCTCATTTAAGCATATTATTATATATGAACCAAATTTTGACTATCTCGTTTGCTCTTTATATACGGGAATCTGGCTTTCCGTTTTTGAGATTGCAAAAAGAAATAACATAGCGATTTATCTTCAAATAGAAAAAAATGGCGAGTCGCTTTTTAACGATTTCTCTGAGTTTCATGAGCACGTAAAAAGAGATAACGCATTTATCTATTTTCATTACCATTCTGATAGTTTTGACAGAATTCGCAGTGCGCTTGAAAACACTGAATGCGTGTTGAGCAAGCGTACTAAGTTGTACGGGAAGAAAAGAACATTTGAAGACTATGTTGTTCCTTGGCCGCCTGTTGTTGAATCTGCAAATTGGAACGAAAGCAGCTTAAACCTTGCCTTGTTCAACTCAAACATCACGGTTTTAAAACGCTATTTTCCCGATATAGCGGCAGAATTTGAACATTATGAGCTTTCTCATTGGAAGGTTGTGGCTAATGAACATAGCACGGTAAACCTAGTTCACAATAAAACGGGTAGTTTTCTTTATACGGAAGATCCTGTTCAAGACGCAGAACGCGTTGTTGACATGTTTAAGACAAATCCAAATCGCGATGGTCTAGTGTTAAATTACACTGGAGGAAAACTAAAACGATACTTCCACTACCAAACGGTGCTTCGTGTTCAGCAAGAAATGAAAAATATGGCAGAGGCGCAAGGTGCTTTGCCGTCGGTCATTAAATCATTGATTATTTTTGGGCTTGGGCAAGGGGTGCAGTTAGAAAAGTTGCTAGACGAATATGATGTCGAGAAATTGTTTTTGGTAGAGCCGAATAGAGACTTTTTCTATGCATCACTTTTCTCTATTGATTGGTCGGCAATACTGCAAAAAATTGATGAGAGAGAAGGCCGTTTATATTTAAATATCGGGGATGACGGAACTCACCTCGTTAAAGACATCCTGCGGCAGTTCCAGACTATCGGAACGTACAACCTCACAAACACCTATCTATTAAAAGGTTATGATAACCTGTTATTAGAACCCGCCATCAACAAATTGCGTGAAGAGCTGCGTTTGATTGTCGCGATGGGCGACTATTTTGAACATTCACGATATGGCGTGGCCCATACAAAGTGGGCTTTAGAGAACAACGTTCGATTTTTGTCCTCATTAAATGATAAAAATCGTCATAGACGGCTTCACGATGTACCCGTTTTTGTTGTTGGAAATGGACCATCTTTAGATGGCTTATTGCCATTGCTTCATGAACAGAAAGACAATGTTATTGTAATAAGTTGTGGCACTGCGCTACAGGCATTACACAAGAACGGAATCGTTCCAGATTTTCATGCAGAAGTTGAACAGAACAGAACGACTTTCGACTGGAGTACTCGTATTGAGGATCCTGAATATCTCAAGAAAATTAGATTAATAAGCTGCAATGGCTTACATCCCGACACGATTTCTCTCTACAAAGACTCATACATAGCTTTTAAAACAGGCGAGGCTGCCAGTTTAATGATGGGGTCTCTGTTTCCCGAAAATACGTTTGCTGGTTTAAAGACGTCATACCCAACCGTTTCGAATTTTGTGGTCAATTTGATCTGCGAAATTGGGTTTAAAGAGGTATATATGCTAGGGGTAGACATGGGGTTTATTGATATTAACCACCATCACTCAAAATCGTCTGGATACTACAAACCCAATGGGAAAGAGCTTTACAGTTATCAGCAAGAATACAATGCATCGCTTATCGTTGAAGGTAATTTACGCCCATACGTAAACACCAAATACGAATTCAAAATGTCGAAAACGGTAATGGAGCAGACTATTGCGGCTTATAAAACAGAATTTTACAACTTGAATGACGGAGCAAAAATTGAGGGCGCTCGAGCATTGCTCAAAGACAATGTGATTGTTTCTTCAACGCATAAAGTAAAGCGAGAGCTCATGGAGTGGATTGAAAGCGAAGCATTTTCGTCAGTAAATAAGAAGAATTTTATTTCACTTTACAGCGAGAAGTACAAGATTAATGACTTGCTGGAAGGATTGAAGAGCTTGCGTGTAATCGCACGCCAGAAAATTGAGTCTATTGAGCAAGCTGAGGCATGTATTGATGATACAAGGATGGTGCTCATCGACGCATATCATAGCGGTAATGCTACGCTTTTCTATTATATGAACGGTTCTGTGAACTATATCAACAGTGTGCTTAACAAAGTGCTCAACTTTGAAGACAAAGAAATTGTTTTTGACGCTTTTAATCGAACACTAGGATATTGGACAGTGTGCTTGGACGATATTATCGATAGCATGAGTCTAGCACCCTTCGAGCTAGATTTTGTAACAAGCTTTCCACTCGAAAGACAGCGTGCGGCTTTGAAACAATATTTCTCTCAACATAAAATAAGTGTTGATAGTGTTGGTTCATGCGAAGCCTTAACGTCGATGAGCCAGGCGCTTTCGCTACCTCTTAGTTGCAGTGAAAATAATGAAGAGGGAACAACTAAAGTTCATATCGAACTTTTTAGTCATATTAAAGATGTGCCAGTAGACGATAAATTGTGTGTGCTTGTGTCTGATGGAGAGGAGTTATCCCAGTTAGTCGACAGTTGTAAGCTGCCCTCAAAACAGGTTGTGATTTATTTGCCGTCTGTATTTGAAGAGCTTACGTGGTCAGAGGAATATGCTTCGGCTCAAGAATATGGATTTTATATTGCGCTGCTTGCGTCTACTTGTAGTAGTGAAATTAAGTTTGTTTTGCCTAAAATACCTTCTGAGCTTCCAGATCCTGAGGTGGTCGAAAAGATTAGTTTGGCCTGTTTTGACGATTTCTACATCTACGACTGTCACAACTTCATCGTTTTCTCAGAGTCACCTCTACCCGAAAGCGCGATGACGACAGGCTCGGGAGACCGTTTACGGTATCTTCCCTCTTTACGAGCGGAGAGCTTTGCGACAATAGAAATATTGATAAGTAAGAGCAAAGTAAAGTAACTCGACAGTGTCATCTAAACACTGGGCTCCTTTAAGTTTGATATGCATATAATTAAATAGCCGTTTCAGAAAATTTCTCAGAATACTGTGTGATTTTTTCTTTGGCTTCCCTTACTACATCAACCATGAAGAAAGCGCTACCAGAAGCTTTTCCCAAGGTCATAACGTTAGCCATTTTGGTCGCAACGAAATTTTGTTGCTTTTCCATTTCTTGCTTGAATGCTGGCGTTAGTACTGGAAACCCGCTCGCAGCTACTGAAACATGGCTTAAAGTTGGACGGCTTGATGACGAAACAATGCCCATATTGTATAGCTCTTGACAGACAGATTCGCAAGAAGGGGCTGGCTCGTCACTTCCATGCATAGCCTCAACGGTTATACGGTGGCAATCAGTATCGGTCTTCGACAAGTTGCTATAGAGTGTAACTCTAAAAGAAGAAAACTCCGAATCGTAGACATTTACATAATTTGAGTGAATCAAGGGGGCGTCAGGGAATACGAAATGAAAGAGTGAACTGCTGCGGAATGTTGGACGCATCGAGGGAATATATTTGAGTTTTGCTGCGCGAATAAGCGCATACAGAGGTGCCGTCCAAACCAACAAATCACAGTTAATCTTGTCTCCTGACGAAAGAGTAATACTGTTAATTACGCTCCCTGTTTTGTTGATGTCGCAAATATCCGTTTTGGTATATATTCTGACGCCACTTTCTCGTAAATTAGCAATGAGATTATCAATCCACAAGCGGACACCTTTTTCTCCTTTAGGGTAGATATTAACTAATGGTGACACCCCTTCTTCTTGAGAAGCAAACGCCAGAATTTCATCTAAAGACGGCGATTTTTTGAGGTCTCGCATAAGCTCACCGTCTCCTAATATAAGCCGCTGCAAGCCAATGATTTTATGGCTATCGGGCACTAAATTGCTTGTTGAAACACCAAAGCGTTTTTTCATTAGTGGCTCAAAAAAATGTGTTGTCAAACTTTGACCGTATTTTGAGGTTAACTGAGCTTCTAAAGAAGAGTAGTCCTTTGTGTCGTGAACGTCGTTGGTATTTTGGGACTCTAACTCACTTAGTTGTTGCGTTCTCAGTGTGTTTTTTACGCTGCCTAAAAACGGATTTGGTGAATCTGTGTAGAGGGCATTGAATGGACCCACATTCGCTGCGTTGACATTTTGAAATTGTCGAAATGCGGACAAATCTATCGATGAAAATAAAAGGGTGTCAATACTGTCATCACCTGTGAATCTTGGGACGTGGGTCCCATAGTCAAACCAGTGTCCATCAATACTAGTCGATGATAATAAACCGCCAAGCTGTTCACTTTGCTCTACCAAGGAGATAAATGCGTTCGGAAATTTAGTTTTTGCCAGCAGAGCGGCGTATATTCCTGCTATACCACTTCCAACAATCACCATTGATCGACATTTCATATTTTGACCTTTTTACGAATAGTTATTCAATGAAAAAAGCTGGTAGCGCTGTACCCCGCTTAATTGCCACACTACTTTTTTTACCTAATACTGATTCATAATGCTCTGGCGCAAGCCCGAATCCAGGCCTAATTACGCGTATGTTATCCTTAGTTAATTCATCTCCAATTTGAATGTCTTTCACGACATAAATTGAGCGGCGGTAATTGCGGCTGGCTTTTTCACCCTCAGATGGTCCTTTTTGAATCCCTCCCAGCGCCTCAAAGCCATTTTTAACCATCTCCACCATTTGCTTAAATTCGCTTGGCCTCATCGAAAAATGACTATCAACTCCCTCTTGCCCGTCCAAGCATAGGTGCTTTTCAATAACTCTTGCCCCTAAGGCAGTAGCAGCGACAGGAGAAGTAGAGCCTAAAGTATGATCAGATAATCCCGTGAAGCATTTGTATTTTTCACGCATATAAGGGATGGTGGTTAGGTTAGCATCTTCAAACTTGGCTGGGTAAGCACTGGTACACTTGAGTAAGACTATTGGGCTGTTGCCGTAATTTCTAATTGTACTAATGGCTGCTTCAATTTCCTGTTCTGTCGCCATGCCAGTAGACATAATTATAAGTTTTTGGGTAGCGGCAACCTTCTTTAAGAGCGGAATGTCCGTTAACTCAAACGACGCTATTTTATAAATTTCGTTGTCTAAAGACTCTAAAAAGTCTACGGCAGTTTCATCAAAAGGGGTTGAAAAAGGAATCATACCTAATTCTTTACACCTATCGTAAAGTGGCTGGTGCCACTCCCAAGGTGTACTCGCCTCAGAATACAAGTCGAAGAGAGTCCGTTTGTCCCATTTCTTGCCCGTGCCAGCAATTAGAAAATCAGGTTCATGGCAATCAATTGTCATTGTATCAGCAGTGTAGGTTTGCAGCTTAAATGCATTTGCCCCAGCATCAGCGGCTTCTTCTACTAAGCGCATTGCTAAATCCAATGAATTATTGTGATTTCCGGATAACTCAGCGACCACAAACGGTGAACTTTCATCACTAATGGTATAGTTAGAAAGCTTAATAGGTTTAAGTTCTGTCCTGCTCATAGGGTACCTGTTATGTGCTGCTTTGTAGCGTTCCAACCAATGTTAGCAACCGCATCAACAATGCTCAAATGACTAACAAATTCACTCGAGTGATGCTGTACATAAGGCCTTGGAACATAGTTTTGATATGTAATACTATCCAGCTCGTTTACTAAAACACCTTCTTCTTCAATGTATTCTTGCGCGCCTTTTGGACTTAAATAATGATTAGCATTTATAGCCCGACATATCTCCAAAAGATGGTGTGACTTTTTCCCCCCACATTCAAGATCCGATGCAACTACAAATTTTGTGTTTAAATCTAAGTGAGTTGAGGCAGACATAATAATGTGCTGATTGAAAACTGATAAGTTATGTGTGGGCGCGCTTTCGATAATTGATAACAGGTCAAGGCAATCATTGAAGAACGGTGTTTTAGTATAATTTTGCTTGATCGTTTTAATTAGTTTACTTCGCCAATTTGTATTTTGACTGATGCTTACATCGCATATGCGTGTGTCTTTGCTTGTTTTTTTGGGAATTGGGCACGATACCCAGTTCACATTACGGCCCGTAAACAATTTGTTTCTCGTCTGCCAGGACTGTTTACTAAGCTGAACATCGTCAAGAAACACAAATTTTTCTACCCTGCTTATAAGATTAAAATATCCTAGCCAAGGTAGGAAAGTAGGCTGCATTATCGCACACACTGTGCTCTGGTCATTTTGATAAGTTACGTTATTCATGATCAGTTTGAAGTTTATCAGAAGCCTTGTTTATAGACATACATTGTGAATTCAAAAGGAATCGAATTGGGCTTTACTTCGTAATCGTTACGTAGCTTTATATAGGGGGATAGGTTTCGTTTGCAGTAATCAAACAAGGTCAGAGGATCGTGATAATAAAGGTGTGAATCCTCATAGTCTACATAAGTAGAGAGAGCGTTGAACGCGATTCCTTTGGTACAAGTTTGCCACATAACTTCAAGGGTTTTCCTCGTGAATGCAGCATTGTTTTCCATTTTGTTATTAAGCATGCCACTAAGCACTACATAATCTGTCTTTAAGCTAGTTGTATCTTTGTTTACGTCGAAGGGATGGAAGCTAGCATTTTTGTCAGATTTATACTCGTCTTTCGCACTCTCAATAAAGTCATCCACAAAGTCATAGCCATGATATGGAATATCGCCTAATCGTCTACGGACCACAGGAAGGAGGTCTGCTAATCCACAACCCATATCACTTATACTTCCCATTGAGTTTGAGACGTCGAGCAAAACTTCAAAGCGTTTCAACTGGCTTTCTTTCGAAGAGTATTGAACAGAAACATGGTCTCTTCCATGTTGCTTGAAAAGATTGCTGTAGTGCTCTCTTATTTTAGTGCTCACCAGTTTACTCCTGAGTGAAGTGTTCGTTAAAAATTACCTTTGCAGTCTTTGCTGTCGCATTATTTTCAAAGTGCTTTTTTGTAGCTTGAATAAGCTTCTTTCTTGAGCTTAACGCTTTATCGGCTGTTTTTAATAGTTCTTGAGGTGACCAACTAATTGTAGTGCTAGCCGTTTTGAGTGTTGCGGAGGCCGCGGGTGATTGTGCAACGAGATCCGCATCGGTTGGAGCACTTCCAGCTATATGACAAAGCTTGGCCGCTTCAAACTCTAACGTTTCTGCAAATTGTTCCGGGGTTTGAGCTAAAACAATGTTAGGAATGCCACAATACGCGCTTTCATATTTAATTAGCCCACCGCCTGACACCACGAGATCTGCTTTATCATAAAGAGAGGCCATATCGTTCGAGCGGGTGATGTGTAAAAGGTTTTTATCACTTTTAACTGAAGAGTAGTGGCCTATCAAAGTTACAGTGTACTTACTATCTAATAAAAATGTTTCCGCAATCTTCGGACCCACTGAAAGCCTGTCATGACCGCCAATTGCAATCAGCACATTAGTCTTATCACATTTTATATCGACCTGGTTAAGGCGACGCTCTCTAACTTGGTTCAACGCATCATCACACAAAAAGAAGCGAGGGCCTAACAACTGTTGTTTCGCGCTATACCTGTAACGAGGTGCTGATACAGTAAAATTTATGACAGTGTCAGCATCAGCAAATGCTGACTTACCAAAGTCGTCTACAATACATACTCTGAATTTATGTCGCAATTGCTGAATGTGACTCTCAGCCAGTTGGTAAGAGTCGCAAAGTACAGCCCGAGCCTCTAAAGACCGCGCTTCGGTTATCGCTTTATCGAAATGTGATGTGAAAATATGTTGTTGATTTCTTTGACGTAGCAATTCAACAAGCGAAGGCGCGATATTGCCAACCCAGTATGCGTTGATGCCATACTCTTTTCTCAGAGAGTCTACTAAATGCAAACACCTAAAAAAGTGTCCAAAGCCCACGTTGCTATTTGCTTCACAAATGACAATAAGCTGCTCGGCTGAATTATTCGTTTGCGTCGAATACGCTGTCATAGGCCTAAATCTACATTTCTCAACAAAAGGAAGTTAATCGCCTAGGACGTTAATACGGTAAAGACGCTCTGCGCAGTCCCAATCCTCGGGAGTGTCAATGTCTTGTGCTTTCCATCGAGAGAGCTCATATACGCTGGATTGCGCTGAAAACACGGCTTTCTCTTGAGCGAAAGCAGATTTTCTCCCCCAATAAAACATGCCGGCATCATGAAATGTATGCGACAACTCCTGCGAACGAGTATTTAGATGTTCTTCAAATAGCATGGAGACTTCTCCCTCGGCATTAAAGCAAAGAGCTCGTTGAACGGGGTATGCGTAAGAAACAACAGAAAAAATGTAGTCTTTGTTAGTGTTTACCCAGCTTGTGTACGCAACATCAATGTCGCATGTCTCTATGAGAGGAGCGGTAGGATAAATAAGGCAAACATTGTGAATTTCCTTTGAGAACGATAATTCAGACAAAGCGTGAGCAATGACAGGCATTGTTGGCGTGTCGTCGGCGGCAAGCGACGACGGACGTAAGAAAGGCGTCTTTGCTCCGTGGTGTCTTGCAATTTGCGCTATTTCTTCACTATCTGTAGACACAATAACTTGGTCAATACAATCAGACGCTAAGGCCTTTTCAATGGAATGGGCAATAATGGGCTTGCCTGCAAAGAGTTTAATATTTTTTTTCGGTATTCTTTTGCTTCCAGCTCTCGCTGGAATAATGGCAACATTCATGGTGTAGAGCCCTCATTAAAGCTTCATTTGAATTAGGCTTTGCCTAAGCTTTAGAAGCTATTTCATCGACTAACGTAATTAAGTTATCGGTAATGTAACTTATTTCTGAAGGCGTCAGTTTTGGATATAACGGTAAAGTTATGGCTTCGCGATAATAGCGCTCAGCGTTCGGTAAAGCATAATTTTCGGGAAGCTTTGCTTGATAATAGGGTTGTAAGTGAATTGGAATATAATGCACATGTGCAAATATTCCCTTAGACCTGAGGGACTCAATAATGTGTCGGTGTTGAGTTTGGTCGATGCCTTCGATGCGAACCACGTATAAGTGATAGCTGCTGTAAACGTTTGGTGCTAGTGATAGAGGAACAATCTTTGGATCAGTCGAAAGCTTTCCATTGTAGATAGCGACGAGTTTGTTTCGAGCCTCTACAAAGCTGTCTAGCCGCGAGAGCTGGCTTAGGCCAAGCGCTGCCTCCACATCGTTCATTCTATAGTTGAACCCCAAGTCTATTTGTTCATAGTACCAAGGGCCATCAGAAGAGCACTGCATTTTGCTTGGATCATTTGTTATTCCATGGCTGCGTAATTGCATCATTTTTTCCGCCAACGTTTCGTTGGACGTTAGTGCCATTCCGCCTTCCATAGTGGTAATTATTTTCACCGGATGAAAACTAAATACGCAAATATCGGAATACTCGCAGCGTCCGACAGGCGTATTTTTAAACGCACCGCCTACAGCATGAGACGCATCCTCTATAATGTAAAATCCATAGTCTTCAGCGAGCTTGCTTATTGCTCTCATGTCGCAAGACTGTCCAGCAAAATGAACAGGAATAACAACTTTGGGAAGTGTATTAGTGGCTTTGGCATGTACGAGTTTTTCTTCCAAAGCTTCAATGCACATATTTCCAGTATCTAAACTGATGTCAACAAAGTCTACAGTTGCGCCACAGTAAATGGCGCAGTTTGCTGATGCCACAAAAGAGTTGGGTGATGTCCAAACCATATCGCCTTGTTCCACACCCAATGCTAGACACGCTATGTGTAAGGCTGAAGTTGCACTGTTAACAGCCACGGCATGCTCAACACCACAATAATCAGCGAGTGCTCTTTCGAACCTGGGAATGCTTGGCCCTTGAGTAAGCCAGTCAGATTTTAATGTAGATATTACTGCCTCAATATCTTTTTCATCTATATCTTGGCGGCCATAAGGAATCACTGTTTAGCTGCTCCGTTAAACTTAACAATTTCATCTGCAGAAAGAAAATGAGGATTAGTGTCCGAAACATATTCAAACCCTTCTGAAACTGGCTTGCCATTTTCATTTAATGCGTTAGACGTAAAGTTATTACTACGATGGAAGAAGCGAATTGCTGGTGCAATAACAAAATGGTCATCATACTCAAACGTGTGAAACGCCATGTCTCCTGGGCACATCATTTCATGAAGTTTTTCTCCCGGTCGAATACCTACAATTTTGACCGGGATATGAGGTGCCATAGCCTCAGCGAGATCAGTTATTCGAATTGAGGGGATCTTGGGAACAAATATCTCCCCTCCTAGCATCCTTTCAAAATTCTTTAATACGAAATCGACACCTTGCTGAAGCGTTATCCAAAAGCGTGTCATATCTTGATGGGTTACAGGAATATGGTCAGTTCCTTCTTTGATCAGTTTCTCAAAAAAGGGGACAACTGAACCTCTAGACCCGACTACATTACCATAACGAACAACAGAGAAGCGCGGCTTGTCAGCTCCCACCATGTTATTTGCAGCGACAAAAAGCTTGTCAGAAGCAAGTTTAGTCGCGCCATATAAATTTACGGGATTAGCCGCTTTGTCCGTAGAGAGCGCTATAACTTTCTCAACGCCATTATCAATTGCCGCATTAATGACATTTTCAGCGCCATCAATGTTGGTGCGAATACACTCAGTTGGATTATATTCAGCCGCAGGGACTTGTTTCATTGCTGCCGCATGAATAACAAAATCTACGCCTTGCATCGCACGCGCTAGTCTATCTTTGTCGCGCACATCGCCTATAAAATAACGCATACAAGGAGCATTAAACTTTTGCTGCATTTCGAACTGTTTCAACTCATCGCGCGAATAAATAATTAAGCGCTTAGGCTTGTAGCGTGATAGCAAGGTTTCAGTGTACTTGTGACCGAAAGACCCTGTACCACCAGTGATCAAAATAGATTTGCCGTTGAACATGTTTCGTCCGCTATTTTTATGGTTGTGAATTAAATATACCATGTGTCGGCAGTATTGCCATAAACCATTAGTTTTTAAAGAGTCTCTGCTGCTTAAACTAATCAATATCCGGTCTTTATTTTTTACGCTTTTTAAATAAGTATATTAAACGATACATCCGATAGAAACGCTGACTCGCGCTTTGATTGTCTGTTTACTATACTATAAATAGAATAATCAGAGAGGATATCAGTAATGATCAAAGTTGGTTCTGATTCTGGAAATTTGCCACTTCTCAGCCAAGTGCAAGAGAAGCAAGAATCCTTGATGGAAAAGCTTGCCAGTGGTAAGAAAGTTAACGATGCAACTGACGGCGCAGCAGCTCAGCAAATCATCGACCGGTTAACCTCTGAAGTAGAAGGTAACCGTCAGGCTATCAATAACGTTTATGATGGTATTTCACTGGCGCA
>CEPZ01065915.1_pt1 | contig 17690 bp, 28 predicted proteins | sample 530461 | NCBI WGS metagenome assembly CEPZ01 (sample SAMEA2620106, study PRJEB7988) | marine metagenome | isolation source: saline water (ENVO:00002010), including | reverse complement strand
TAATATTAATTGTATTATGGGGTATATGGTACATTATGAGCCATGATGTTGTAAATACTATGATTGCTGAATTAGCTGGTAAGAAATGAAAACTGAAATAATCATATTTATTATAATAGTATTTGTAATGTTTTCATACTTTGACTTAAAAACTGAGATACTTAGTTCAGAAGATAGGATTCGGGATTATAACTATGAGTTATATAGTTCCAATTACAAACAATTAGATTACTATATAACAACTTTAGAAAGGCTTGATTTTTACTATAATGATAAAGAAGTAAAATTAACACCTTTAGATGGTTACTATAGAAATGATGATTATTACTGTGTTTGGACAAAAGATAGAACTGAAGAAGATATTAACAGTACAGACTATCACGAAGTCTGCCATGAATTAATATCAAAAGACCCTATTCATTTTTGTAGTTAGAGTAATCTTAAAAGAATAAAACCACCTACTGCAATACCTATTATTATCAAAACAGTTGAACTATCAACATCAAGACCTTCTCCATCATCTGGTGGTGGTGGGATTGTTGGGAAAAACTGTTTAGCCACACAAAGTCCTAATTCTTCATCACAAACTGCATCTGAACCAAATTTATCTTGGCAGTTTAATTCAGCAGGGCATCTTGCTTGGCTTTCCAAACAAATTCCAGCTTGGCATATCTGATTGGCTTGAGGGCAACCTAATGAGAAACAATCTATCTCGACTAATTCTGTTCTTGTCCATACCCAATCCTCTCCAACTTGCTGACAAGTAAATCCTTCTAATGGTGATGCTGTCCTGCAATCTATAAGAACGTCTTGATAGATTGTCTCTTTTTTGAACAACCATCCAGTCTCAAAATCACAGATGTATCCTGCTGGGATTGGAACATCTCCAGATGCACAATCTCTCCTTATTATTGTTGGCTCAATATCACAAGCACCAGTGGTTGTGTCTACTACATCAAATGCGTCTGCAAAACATTGACTTGGATAAGTTATGTCTGTTGAAGTATCGCAAACTGGATTAAACTCCAACGAACAGTCTGTCCTATCATTCTCTATACCATCACAAATACCGTTCCCATTTATATCCTCACAATGAGTTATTAACCATTTGGCTTCATCTGAATCACAAATTAAGTTCTTATTTGAGTCCTTACAGAATAAGCTTTCTACGCCATCACATACTTTATCTCCATCCCTATCAGCACAGATAGGAATATCATTATCTGGGTCAGCCCATACTACGGGGTCATCTGGGTCACAAATATTATTTAAATTATTGTCAATGCAAGTTTGTTTTAAAACCCTACAAGACCCATCAGATAATTTAACTTCATTTGCCGAACATTGAGGCTCAGGAATACACGCATTTCCTTTACAAATAGTTCCTACCGAACAAGCACTTAATGAACTAAATTTATTAAAAGATGCTATATTGACTCCTTCCAACAATTCATTCCCTACCTCCTCACAAGTCTGAAATCTTACAGTATCAATGCATTGTAAGGATTCAGAAGGGCATTGGTCAATTTGATAACATGTTGCAGTTACTCCTAACTGTGAACAAGTAATTCCTTCTGAACTTTGGTCACTACAAGTTATCCCAAGAGGATTGCTTCCAAATGTTCCAGCACTTGTACCTTTTTCAAAATTAGTTCTACCCTCAAAACAACAAGCACTATTTGGGTCTACCCAATAATCGCCTGTAGGTGATTCACCAAATTTGTTTCTACAATTTAAAGTGGGGTCAAATCCTATAGGGTTATAAAGAACACTTCCCCCAGTACAAATAGAATTTGGACATCCAGTTGATGTTGGATAATCTTGTTTTTGTTCTAAAAAGCAGAATCCAGCCTTGTAAAATGGTTCACCAGAAGGGCAACAATTTTTATCATCATTTACTAAAACCCAATCATTTGGGCAAGTAGTCCCTTCCTCTATTGGTGGGAATTTTTCATCAAAAAATCCGTCACAAAAATCAAAAGACCCTGAACATTGGAAGTTGCATTCTTCTGTAAAACACCAATCACCACTTCCAGTAGGGTCAGCAACCGTGAATAAATTTGATGGCTGCACAAATGATTGTAAAGGTAACTTAGGGAATTCAGTAACCTTGATTAACTCTCCTCGTTGTGCATTTTTTACAAGAGAAGGCGTTATGGGTAATGGATTGTCTTTAGCTAATAATAGGTCTGGATTAAAGGTGGAGATTATCTCTTGTGTAGTATCTCCTTGACTAAAGAAGAAAAATGCTCCTACTACAATAATCACTACAAATACCAGTCCAAAATTATCCTTTGCCATTTATGAATGTTATACTTTCCGCTTATGACTACTTCGTCTTTTCTTGGCATTGAGTTTATTCTCTTTGACTCTGACTTCAAACTTCTTTTTGGCTTTTGCTGACTTTCTTGCATCTGGACCAAAGAAATGCCTCTTAGTGGGTTCTACTCCTTTGAAGTTCTTTCCATCAAAGAAAATAGCCTGATTAGTCTTTCCTTTCCTTTTTTTAACTGTAACAGTATTCAAAACCTCTCCAGTACGCCTATTACGCCAAGTACCGTCTTCTCTCCTTTCGTAAAACTCTCCTGCCCATTTTGCCATGTTTAATCACCTTATATGCAACATTTTTTGTGCATCTAATGTTGCTTTTATCGTTACCATCTTCCTTCTTATTGGATGCTTATTTTCTAATCTTGCTTCGTTGTCAAGCCAATATATGACTTCTTCACACTCTTCAACAATTCCCATTATTTTACAAGTTCTCCTTCAATAAATTTTTTATATATAACTATCCAAGACATTAATCCTAAAGTAACATAAATAGCAAAGTTACTTACAGGGTCATCTGGAAACACAAATCTAGCCCCAGTAAGATGTAAGGTAATATGAACTATACCGAGGATAATAGCCCCCAATAACAATCTCCTATCCTTAAATTTACTAATCCAAGTAAGAACAAATAATCCACCTAATACTAACAACATTGTTGTAGTTAAGTCTACCATATAAGCACCTTTTTTATATTCATTATTTTAATCATTTATAAGCCTTTTGTTTTCTATTTTTTCTATAATTATTGTTTTCCCATATAATTGTAGCAAATGTTGTATTTTAGTTGTTCTCTCCTCCTTGGCTTTATTTATTAAAAATCCTTTGATATAATTCCTAGATACCTTGGCTTTTTTTGAAATTTGATTGCAATTCAATCCCTGATTATTGAACTTAATGATTCTTTTTTTCTTATAATTAGATATTAATTTGCCCATTTTTAACCTATGATAAATATGTTAACCTGTGTCTGGTAGAATCCTAATAGCCTAAAAAAGATATAAAAGGAGGCTACTAACCATATCAAATGGATTGGATTCCTTTTTACCAAATTTATGTATTTCATAAAAAAGTCCCTTATCCTCGTAAACTGTCCATTGAATGTTCTTTCAGTGTTAGCAGGGTAAATTACGCTTCCAATGTACACTAAAATTATTGGTACTACTGTAAAAGATAAAACTAATGCAGTAAGCATTTCAATTCCTAATTTCATATTTAGAAATGTGGCTGTTGGAAGGTTCAAGAACATATCCGAGAATATTTCTCCTGCTGGAAATGCTGGAGGCAATGCCATAATGAAAGCTATTGTGAAAATTAATAAAGCTGTTTTCTTTCTCAGTTTTCTTGGAAACATATCTAACAAACTCATGGAAATCCCTCTGCACAAACAAAATCAGCTAATTCGCAAGGAGGGCTTGCAAAACATCCAAAACCCTCATTTGACAAGTTTGTATGGTCTGCCCCCCATAAATCTATAAAAACAACCTGACCATCTATATTTAATTCCCAATATTCGTGAGGAGTATTTGTTGGAAAGGTATTGCATTTTGATTGAATAAACTTAAAATCATCTTCCTTAAATTCTTCGGTTAAAATTAATAATTCTTTGTAGACTTGATTTTGCGTATTTGAAGGGATATAACCATTTTCTATATTCCATATTTCTTCCCTGTCTTTTAATAAAACTCTGTTTGGTTGCCTAAGATATTCCCTTATTGGAGATGTAAACTTCTTATTTACAAAATCATAAGTATTCTCAGCTAACTCTAACTTTGTTTCTGAGGTTTTTTTCAATTCCTTTGCTTTTTCTCCCATTTCGTCTGGAACTCCATCTTTTAGTGGGGATTTTAAAAAGGATAGTGATAATAAAAAAACTAAAAATATTCCTCCTATTATTGTTGGTATATTTGCCATTTATATTACTCCAATGAATCTCATTCCTGCCAAATATCCTAAAAGGTTAAATGCAAAATCACTTAAAGTATCTTTTAAGTTTTCTTTTAAAAATTCAAGTTTTCCAGAAGCTATATTTTCAACAACTTCAAATACTATTGAGCCTAATATAATCAACATCCATTGGTTAGGAAGTTGAGTGCCTATATAGAAAAACAAAGCTATATGTAAACCAGACCAATAATCAACAAAGATAAATCTATTCTCAAAAACCTTTGTTGCTAAAAATTTCCTTACTGCTACCATCATCCCTCCTTCCAACATATTCCTTCTTGACATACACATGAATCATCAATACATTGACTTACTAATTCATTACATTCTTTGGAAGTTGCACATGGAATCATTCCTATCTCTATTAAACTTGTTTCTTCATCCTGATTAAATTCATTAAATGTTTCACTTCCTTGTTCAACTAATTCTTTTCCTTTCTCAAATGCTATACCTCCAGATTCAAAAGTTGACTGTGCTATTGTATCTTTTTGAAGTCCTCCAGAACCTTCTCTAAAGTAAGTCATAGTAAACAAAACAATTACAATAATCAATATCACGCCTATTCCTTTTCCCATTTTTTAATTAATAAATTATCAAATTTTGTCTTTTTCTTTTCTGATAATATATTGTTTTCAACATCGGCATATAAAAAATTATAAAATACCATTACATCTTTTTGTTTTTACCATTTTCTTTTGTTTTTTGGAAACTACCTACTTTAGTCGGATTAGAGGATGTCATTTTAACACTTGTGAACCTATAAATGCCCCTATTGCAACAGTCACCAAACCAACTACTATGTGTGAGTTTGCTTCCAACAAAGGAATATTGTTTATATTATGCCAAATTAGATGTGCTATGAAACCACCCATAGCACCTATTATTGTTCCGTTTTTAACCATTTAAAATATCTCCCTGCCAAATATCTTTATATCAAATAATCCCCTTAGATACACTCCCAAGATTACATATAGGAAAATTCTGAATGCATCTGGGAAAAAGCCCAATATGAATCCCATTCCAAAAAAGTCTATAACAAATCTAACTATGGCTACTGATAATGAAATCCAGAAAGCCTCCTGAATTATTACTGCTGTTGGAATTATTCTATCTTTTCTAAATTTTATGTTTGCCATTTTCCCTCCTTTTAAGATACTACCCTAATCATCTTCTTCCTCAGCTACTTGTGGTTGAATGACAATGCTATTAATGTTATTAACATTTGTTCCATTGTTCATTTCTTTATTTTTCTTCTTAAAATACTCCAATTAGATGAAACATAAAACGCTGCTCCTACGACAACAATGATTATAGCAAATCCCATAACAGGGTTATCGGGATTTATTTTCCTTGCTAATCTGTCTAATGGATTCAAAACAGATTGTGTTCTGAGTATTAAATCAGAACTAACACATTGGTCTTGGTCATTTAAAGTAAATCCAGAAGGGCAATTTATACAAACTACAGTGCCTTTTAAATTTGCTAGTTTTCCATTACAGGCAAAACAAGCATTGTCAAAATAAGTAAACCCTTCATCTAAACATTGCTTCTGTGTAGTAAATTGAGGTAGGACTATATTCTGTATTGCCACATAATCTGGCTGTAAGAAAGCACCTTCACATACAAAATTTTCATTACAAGAGAATCCATCAGCACAACCAGTTTCGCATGATTTTGAAGCTGAACTATAAGTAAGGCATCTTTTTAGGTTTTTTGCATTTATATTACACTGTAGTTGATTTAATGTTTGAGTGTTTCCTCCTGCTCCTCCACCTCCGCCACCGCCTCCTGCTGGTGCTGCGGTGGGTTCTGAACCAACCCCACCATATAGTCCCAATCCATAAGTTCCTTGTCCAAAAGGAATAGCAAAAGCAAGAGAACTAAATAAAACCATTGCAACTATTAATGATATTGCTTTTTTAATCATTTTCTTATAGTGTTAAAGTTGGAGTCTGTTGTAAGCCATTTGATTGTCTGACCATCAGTCTCTATCCAAATCATAGTTATGTTTTGATATTGAACATAGTCTCTAATCATCACATTAGTATGACCTATCTTGGATTTGTAATTAGAATCTATATAGGTCTTCAATTTAATCTTATCTGGATTATTTGGAGTCTTCCTTTCTAAGTCTTTTACCTTTTTTATTTCTTCTTTGTTCTTATCTTTATCTTTATCAATAGCTATAGCCGAACCTACAATCAAAAAGACCACCAATAGTCCAAATAAGATTACCGTTGTTTTTTTCATCTTTAACAGCTTCCTATGCAAATGTGCGACCCATTAAAAATTATATTTCCTCCTGCCCCCCCATCAGTTTGATTTATACTCATATTACCAAATAATGTAAGTGCTGCATCAGTTGCAGTTGTCCCTATTCCTACGTTACTTGAATTAATAGCCAAATAAGTATTTCCTGTTGTATTGATTGAAGTTGCATTCAAACTTCCACTAATTAATAGGTTCTCACCAATAACCACACTCTTAACAACACCTAAACCTCCATCAGTTTGAATAGAACCACTCAAAGGCGATGTAGAGTCCTCTGTATCATCCATATGTATCTCGTCAGCAAAGTCAAAACCTCCAGAGTTTATAAGCATCTTATTTACGTTAGCTAAAGCGAGAACAAGATTTGTTCCAGAAGGTGCATTTAAATGAACTTGTCCAGTGGATGTTTGTTTAAGTGCATAATCAGTCGTACTCGCAGCTAAGTCATCACGAGCAATTCGCATTTCACTTGAGACGCTTCCTACTCCGAATGTTCCAAGAGTATGAGCACTAGCTGTTCCTGCACTTGCAATTATAGAACTTGCTTCAAGTACTCCAGAAAAATTACCAGTTGCCCATCTATTACTCCCATTACCTAATAAATAAGTTGCATCAACAGCAGGAATACTTGAACCATTTATCTCGGCTTCATTAATTAGTGTTAAGTTTCCAGATATGAATATGTCCTTGAATAACCCAGCACCATCTGTTGTTAATGTAACTCCATTTGGAAATCCACCACCTACTGTTAATTCAGAGGTAGTCTGTATTGTCAAGTCATTTGCTATTCTTCCATCAACTAAAATAGTTGATAAGTTTCCTTCTCTAATCAAAGAACCATTAATATCTGTTCCACCTAAGAAATTTGTTATATTGATAATGTGTTCTGCTGTACTAGCTAAAGTACCTGTACCAATATCATCATTGAATTGGCTTAAAGCTAACAAACTATGGTTTACTTCATTTCCTTGAACTTGTATGGATGTTGCATTAATTGAACTTGCATTTAAGGTATCTGTTATATTCAACCTTTCATAACTTCCATTCAAACCCGCTTTCAATGTTCCTATTTCCGTAAGAGATACATTAAGATACTGATTCAATATTGTCCCCCATGTATTACTATCCCCACCAACATCAGGTTGTTTTGCAGCACCAGCTAGAGTTACCACTAAGAGCATCATAAACATTGCTGAGAAAACAGTAAATCTTGAGATTTTAAAACCTCTACTTGTTCTGTTTTTCACGTTGTTTTCTCGTTTCATTATTTTTACCTCCTAATTCCTACTTTTGCTATTGCACCTACTCCAAACGTATTAACTGAGAAGTTTCCAGTTGTTGTATCTACAGCTACCCCTGCACAATATAATTCTGCTCCACTATCAACATACAATGCACCATTATTTACATGAATTTTCCCTGTTCCTATATCACAAGCAGAACTTAATGTACAAATACTTCCATCACTTATTTCCCAATCAGTATCAACAGAAGGACAATCGCAAGTTCCTGCTGGCTCTACAAATACCTCTATCCTAGTTCCAGCTACTCCTAAATCGTAAGCATATTTATAGTAATCAGAACCAAACGACTGATTAGCAAGCCAGATTTCATCTCCTAAACCATCGACTGTAAAAGCAGCATTATCTACCCTAGTCATTATAACAAAATTACCATTTGTATCTTTCTGTGAAAAATCTGTAAGAGCTAAAGTATCTGCACCAGATGCTTCTATTGTACCATTAATGGCTAAGTCAGTATATAGTACCCCTCCTGTTTGATTGAATCCAACGCAAATATGATTAAGATGCCCTCCAGAAACAGTTGATGTTGAAAATATATTTATAACGTCACTAAATAAGTTTAACAAAGTTGAAGTTCTCCATCTAAGTCCAAAGCCAGCACTATCCCCTGTGGCTTGTGCTGAAGCTAAAAAAGCGTTGTCAACGTGTTCTAAAGCATACCAACCGCAGAGTGTCATATTATAAATATGGGAAAGACTATTGAAATCAAAACTAACCCCTTCTATTGATGCTGTTCCCTCTGTTTCTATTGCTCCTTCGCCAACTTGTTGTCCTGTTGTCACTACTGTTGGAGTTCCAGAATTAGTGCCTGTTAATAATCTTGAAGAGTTATCTTGTTCTGGAACTCCTACTAAATCACCATAAATCAAGAAAGTGTTATTGTTTATTATATGTGTACTTCTTATATCTGCTTGAGCTATAGCTAAAGGCAAAACTAACAAAATCATTACCATAATCCCAATAATGATTTTAAATCTCATCCTCCTAATCCAAGATACCTCGCAAAGCCAAAAGTCATTAAAGATAAAATTACAAACTCTACCTTCCCTACCTTATATCTCTTCTTCATAAACAATCCAATCAAAATCGAGATAGCAAATAATGCCATAACTTCGTTTTTAGGGAAAGTTGCAGTCATTAGATTATTCAATACATCTACTGGTACATTTACAAATTCCCATACTTTTGCGGTTATGCTTTCAAGCGTTGCCATTTTTAGATGTGATTCTTATGCATCATCCAAGCCCAGAATAACAATAGTACTCCTAATATTGCATTTCCAGTCAGGAAATCCAATCCGAAGTAGCTTTCGTTCAGGAACTCCAGCAATACTTCTGGTACTCCAAACAAAGCTAGTGCTGCAATAACTAATGTTATCTTCGCCAAAAGCTTTGAGCCTTGAAATCCAAATATGTTCACTATCTTGTCAAAAACCATTTATTACCTCCTATTCTTTTAATATATTTATATTTAACCTTTCCTTCAAAACCTTTCTTACCTTCCTCCCTTGTGTTGTATCTGATAATAAAACTAAAAAACTTATTATTGAAGCTAAGAGTAAAATCCTCCCCACAATAGCAGTCCTAAAAACACATTGTTGGGTTTTATCTAGTAAACAAGTAGGTAAGATTGCTCCTACTTCAAACTCACAATCGCCTTCTATCCTTACACCGCAATTGAATGAGTCCTCTCCAAATTGAGGTTCACAAACATTATTGAAATTACATTGCCCTGTTATTACTGTCTCATTAATTATTATTGGTGGTGCTGTTCCACCGCCTCCACCGCCTCCACCTGCTGCTGCTCCACCACCTGAACTAACATCCACTGAAAAAGTAAAGTTGCTTGAATTTGTCCATGTTCCAAAAGTAGTATTTATTCGTATTGCCCATGTATAATTTTCACCATTTACTAAACCTGTTAAATTAAATAAATTTTGTGTTGTTCCATCTCCAGAATAATTTATGGTTTGATTAACCACAAAATTTCCTGTAACATTGTGATATAACAACATGGAATCTGGATTAGTTTCAGTAGCAACAATTTTAAAAGTGGTATTGTCTGTTGATGCTAATACTCCATTATCTGCTGGAGTTCTTGAATTTATTGCTGGGGCTGTATCCATGAGGAAATCAAATCCAGCCAAATTAGATGATGAATCATTACCAAAATAATTTAATGGTTGGTCTGTGCAACCAACATTTGTTATGTTGTATCTGCCTTCTCTAGCTGTTTCCTGACTTTCAAATAAAGTATAATTCATAATATAAGTTTTTGTACCGCCCCCTCCGCCTCCAAGTGATTCATTACCTGATATTCCAAACCCCCCCCCTTCACCTCCCGCTTCCCCAGTAGGTACATCAAAAAACCTAGTGAGATTTAAAGTAGTCTCATTAAATCTCATAGTGAAATTTATCCTATCTAACAAACTATAAGCGTCTTCACATTTTATTGTAAAAATATTAGTATCTGTATCATTCATAAAAGAGTGTTGTAATGAAATATTTGATATAATAGGAGGAGTACTATCGCCTAATGTTGTAAATATACTTTCTTGACTAAAAAGATTTGAAGTATCATTCACTTTAATAGTGAAATTAATTACTCCTTCAGCAATGCCTATAGTTATAGCTTCAGAACAAAAATCGGATACACCAGACAAAGAAATATTTGTAAAAACATTTTCGCCTGTTTGGTTGTTTATAATTTGGCAGAATGATAACCCAAAACCATCAGTAAAATTTCCAGTTACATTAACATCATTGTTTAACTCCAGTGATGTATCATTCAATGACATTTTTATTGTTGGTGCTGCTGAATCGTTTTGCAAGACGGTTGTTCTATTTAATGATATTATTTCATCTGAAGTTAGTGTTCTATTTTGAATATAAAATCCTTGTGCTACTCCTAAAAAATCCCTACTACCACTACAGCAATTTTCCCCACCAAATCTACCTGCTGCTGCTTGTGTTGAGGTAGTTGAACCAAAGGCTACTTCGGAATGGGGCGTGCCATTAATAACAAGATAGGCTTTTGATGCAGTATAATTTATATTAATCACAGTATGATACCACCTATTAGGGGAGTAATGTAATGTGTCTGAAAACTCTATTAAGCTTCCATCATCATAAACTATCAGAAATCTATTTGATTCGTTTGCTCTCCATAAGAAATTCATCCTTGCTCCGCCATCAGCCCCAGCCTTGAAAAGTTGGTTGAAATCGCTTTTATCAGTAAGATTTACTGCAAATGCTATTGAATAATTTTTCCCTGCTTTTGGTACAGTAACATCAACTGCACTACCTGTGAACTGGTTGTTCAAATTGATATAACTATCGGTTTCTTTGGCAAAATAACACCCTAACTCTTTTGCAAGGCAACCCTCAGTTTGACTGAACTGGTCTCCCCCCCCTCCTACTGGGTCTCCTAATATTTGATTAGTTGAATTATCTTGAGACCCATTATGTAAATGGAAAGCTAAAATATTATTCTGGAATATATCATCCACAAAGGTTGCTTCTGTACTGATAGCTAACAAAACCATTACTGATAGTAATAATAAAATGGTTACAATCATTTTCATTTTTTCATATTCTTCAATCCATACTTCTCATTGGCTTCCATATGTTCCTGCTTCCAATCTTTATCATTACAATAAATACTTCCTGTCCATTTCCAGCAGAGATGATGCCTTATTTCATGGGATAATTTTTTCCTATACTCTTTTTCATCATCATAGCCATTGATAATTATATTGCCCCCTACTTCATACCAAGCTCCATATTTCCAATAAGGGTTTGCATTTTTATAAGAAATAACTTTAATAGTATCATATTTGGCATAAACAGAGCTAACTAATAGAACACTTAATATCAAACATATTGCCAATAGTCTCATCTTTAACGTAAAGAACCAGTCCTGCCATATTCCAAAAAAATTTACTCCTTTATAAAGGTGTCGTCTTTTTTTTTTAACTTTGCCAATGAAAATCACTACTCCAATATATATTTTTTACCATACCCTTTTTCCATTACCTTATTAAAGGGTGAGAGGAAATCCCTATAAAACCTCTCGTTGGTTTAGTCATAATGGGATTTATGAACAACCTCTTTTGGGATTTTTTAACATGATTATGGAAGTCCTATTGAAGACTGTAATGATTGTGCAGAGTTTAAAGCTGAGTCTCCTACAATGGAGAAGATTTCTGGAAATAATTGTCCACCGTAAATATAGATTGCTACAGTAATGCCTCCAAGCAATACTATACCTAGAATGTCCGTTCTTTTGAATTCGCCACTAAAACCAACATTAGCTAAAAATACAAATGTTAATGCTACAGAAAGTATTAACACTAGGTTTCCTGTTTTGATTAGAGGAACATCACTAAATACTGATGTTATTGCTAAAGAGACTACTTGAACTAAGAAAATAGTTATAGCTACAAAAATAAATAACTTCTGTATTGAAAATGCCCTAAATGGGTTTGAAAATCCTTTTGCCATATTTAAAACCTCTGATAGTAAGGTATTGGAATGTAAGGGTGAGGAGAAATGCCTAACTCCTCACCAGAGCCTTGATATTCGTTGGGGGGTGGTCCACTTATAGAACTCACACTAAAGTAATCGTACAATGCCAAAAGCATTAATCCAATTAATAATGTAATGGTTGTTATTTTCATAGGGAAATTCCTTCCTAATTTTAATTCAGACTTAACGAAAACTGTTTATTAAGTCTAGTACTCCAACAGCAACCATTGCCCAACCTAAGATAAGGTTTCCTTGAGCACCTATTACTGCCAAAGCGACAGTTCCATTAATTAGTAATGAACCTACCACTATAGGTGTTACACTACCGCCTACTTTCCTTACTGTATCTAATCCTTTGTTTGCCATGTTTATGCCTCCAGATTTTTTATGCTCTACGAATAGACTTAATCTGCCTATTCTTAAAGAGTATGAATGCTAATGCTATAAATCCCCCTATGATTAATAGTAATTGGAAGTTTTGGAATATTGCTACTGAAAGACCTAAAAAAGGAAGACCTATGAACAATGCTAAACCTGCTAAAACAATTAGTCCTACAATCGGATTCACAAAAAACGCTAATCCTGAGATTGCACCGATTGTTCCAAAAAAGCCCGTTTTTCCTAATGCTAATTTAGATATTGGAGCAGTTACAGTTTTAAAAATCCCTTGAGGTTCTACAGCAGATTGTGCGTTTTCAACTGAGAAAGTCCCTAATTGAAATTCCTGTACTAAAAAGAATCCTCCAATCAATGCCAAGATTATTAATGCGGTTCTCTGGTTCTTTTGATTCGGTACAAATGTCTGGAATAATTGATTAAGGATTAATGCTACTAATGGAGAAAGAGTGATTATTACCAATCCCTGTTCAAGAGTAAAATCCCCCAAGAGTGTTATTATTATACCTACAGCTAATCCTATAATAACGTCCTTGATGTTTCCTTTTAAAAAATCTTGAAATGCGTTTGCCATTTTATCTTCTTCTGCCACCTAATACTATTAAAAGTCCTATAATACCTACAATTCCCCAACCTACTAAACAACCATTCTCTTCCGAGATTTGTTCCCCCCAGACACAAGGGTTTAGTTGTGCGAAGTCAAACCCTTCGCCCTTCTCTAAATCCAACAATGCCTTACAGGTTGGGTTGGGTTCTATTTTTATTCCTTCAACGGAAGTTTTAGTCCCACACCTTCCACCAACTCCTGTAACATCCACACATATTCCAGATTTACATTCATCAGATGGTTGAGTGTCATCATTCCCAGCTAGAGGTTCTAAAGTACAAGCTGCTCCATTTGGCTTAGAACATATTTCTGGTGGGGGTGGTTCATCATCTTCAAATTTACATAAGGAAGAACACCCATCACCACTTATTAAATTACCATCATCACAGGTCTCTGGGGATTGTATAGCACTATCACCACAGATTTGTGCTACTCCTCCACCATTAGAACCCCCACATTGTTGATTTGGAACGGCACTTCCTTCTGGTCTAGAAAAACTAAACCATTTACATTCGGTAGGAGCTAAACAAGCTGTAACTCTAGATTTTTCATTTTTCCCATCTACGAATTGATAATCAGAATACTCACAACAGACTTGACTAGGAGAACATCCTTCCCCTACAGGGGGTTGGACTGGAGGGGGGTCTGAGGGTGCAATCAATCCACAATTAATACTTGAACCAGAACCCGTTGCTCTATAGCCCCCATCACAAATAGCATTATAGGTTTTAATTGTTGAAACAGTACAATCTAAACCAAATTCTTCAGTTGTAGTTATAATTTTACGTTTTCCTCCTTCAATGTCCTCAAATGTTGTTTCTATTGTAGGTAACTTGCAAGCTTCTGGAACTCCCTCAGTTACAGTAAATGTATCAAAATCTAATTCGATTGCTGTTTCTCTAAAATTTCCAAATCTTGGTTCTGCTTCATATCTATATTTACCTACCTGAGTTGGTGCTGTCATTTTCGCATCAAAAATAATAATAGTTGTTAAGGGGTCGCCCATAGATTGTTTTGCTGAATCTGGTATTTGTATTGTAAATGTATTTACTTTTTCCCCTAAGAAATTGGATTTTGTTGAATCAAATTTATATATCCTTATAACTAATGTATCTGGAACTCCAAACAAGAAACCAGTAAAGTCGGATACTTTTCTTAATTCTCCCTTAAATTCTATAACTGAACCCGCATTTACAAAAGAAGGAATGATTGCTTGTGGTTGAAGTAAACCTGCAAGAGTGAATTTATCAACTTGAAAATCTGTTATAATAAATCCTCCCTCTTCTCCTGAACTTGTCTCAACTCCGAATGATTGAGCATAACTAAAACTACTTAGAACTAAAATAATGAAAAAAAATAAAAAAAGGTGCTTTTTCATTTGCACCCCTATTCTGGTCTTGGTAGTTGTTTTATCATCCCTGCTAGGAATCCATACACAACTGCGGTTATCAAGTAAGCGACTAACATTGCCACGATGACTCCTACTGCTGGTATTCCTACAGTTCCACTTGCGAAGAATCCTGCTGCCACTCCAGCTAACAAGCTACCATACAATAATGTTGTTGCAAGCTTTCCTGCTGGTTTCTTGCCAGAGGGCAGTTGCTTTATGTTCTCCTTCAAAAAACTTCCTAAGAACACAACTACCATTCCAGCTATTATTGCTGTAATAAAACCCATAGCCATGTCTACTTGCCCACCAAGGAGTGTTGCCATAAGCTGAGATACTGCATCATTATTAACTCCGCTTAGGATTTGTTGTCCTACATCAGCATCAACAGTAGAGAATGAAAAAGTTACACTCCCTATGCCATCTGGAGCAAAGAAATTATAGACTCTTCCCAGTCCCCACGAGACAGCACCAACAGCACCGCCCAACATCAAGACTTTGTTTAATTTTACCATTTTGTTTTTACCTCCTATTTCTTTCTACCTATAAACAATGCAAGAGCAACTCCCACTATCAACAATAGCATAATGTTTTGGGTGTTGCCTTTCTTTTGTTCCATATCCACAGCCAATGCTGCTAGTCCCTGCAAGTTTGCTTCGTCTGCATCCACATTTACAAATTGAGATGTGGTTTTAGCCGAACTGTTTGAACCATCTAAGGCAAATATCTGATACTGGTATGTAGTCTCAGACACAGACGTAAATGAAAGACTACAGGTATTTCCACTATGCGTCATAGTATTCGACTTTGTAGCACCCCTTGGGAGATTGCCTATAAATTCTAGATTACAACCAGTTGTGGCTGTTCCTGTTACTGTTGCTGCAAAATTCAAAGTGCCATTATCAGTCAGAGTCCCTGTAGGAGCTAAACTTGTAGGCGTTGTTGGTGTAGTCCTATCAAAAATTATTCCAGTTGTTATTGAACTGTTTGCAGGAGTTCCATCATTACAAGTTGCGAATGCTTGGTAATTTTGTGCGTCTTCAAGTACTATATCCGATTCCAATGTATCATTCACTGCAAGAAGTCCTGATGTGTTCGTTAAATTAGTAAGAACACCAAAAGAACTATTTGCTGTTGCTACTGAACTTATCCAAATAGAACAATTAACATGACCCACTCCTGCTGCCACATTAGCATAGGTAGCACTCATATTACTATTTGCATTACAAATTCCTGCTGAAAAACATCCAGCTAATGCCACTGTATTTAATCCAAATGTATTAAATGCTCCTGCTATGAGAAACAGGCTCATTAAAGACATTAAAATTATTATTTTTTTCATTTTTGTTTTAACCTCCTACGTTCTTGGTATTATAAATAATAGATTATTGAAGATATGGAGATATGTTGCTGCTTCAAGTTCTTGTCTCCTCCGTACCAACTCTAAAGTCACAAATGCGAATATGAAAGTTATGAGAAGAGATACATTGTCTGTTATGCCTTTAGCATTAAAATGATAGGCAACAAACAATGCTGATAAGATTACTGTCAATGCAATTACTTTAGTATTAAATGTGTTGAGATTTACTTTGAACACAGAAGCAAGAGCTTCATAAACCCTTGCCAAGAATCTTGTTTCTATCATTGCTATGATTATTCCAAAGGTTAATATGGTCAAAAAAGCTGATTGAGCAAATATTGGCTGTGCAGACTGAGGCAATATCTTGTCTGTTCCAAGAGAAGAGAAGCCTGAACTCAATAAACTAAATTCCTGACCTGTGGTTAAGAATCCCTGAAAGACTGTTGAAAGAACAATAGTTGAAATAAGGACAATTCCAAGAGCTATGCTCGCATCTAAAATTGCCTGAAAGGTATTACGAGGTTTACTATTATGAGTTAATCTAGCTGGTAAACCAAAGAACACCAACATAGAAGTAACAATCATCACTAAGAATATTGTCCCTAATTCTAGTTTAAAATTTATTGTTAAAAAGCCGAGAGATACGAGTAAGAAAATGAATATTAAGAGTTCTGATTTATCTTTTATCGCCAATAAGTTTCACCTTTTTTAAAAAGTAAAAAAAATAAAAAAAAGTTCAGGAATTACCTGAACTCTGTTAACAGACCTAATCTATTTGAACTACGTCTGTTTGGCTGTCTATAGGGTTAGAGACCCTATTTCCATCTTCATTTTCCCCACATTGAAATAAATCAAATGTGTTGGTTTGCGAATTTAGTCTGTGTTCGTTTGGGAAATAATGAAGAACAATGTCTCCTCCTGCACTATTTACTGCACCATTACCACTTGGATTCAAAGAGTCATCCGAATCAATTGTAATGCTTCCAGTAAGTTTAGCATTACTTTCAATTGGGGGTATGCTATATGTCTTAGCCTTAAATCCAGTTGCTCTTACAGTAAAGAAGTCAGGTGTTGTCACCCTGTCATTACCAGAATCGAAGTCAACTATTACGTCATCATATGCACTCTGGTTATAGTCAGCAACTACACAACCTCCATTGGCGTATTGTCCCCTTTCAAATGTGCCTTGTAATTCATAAGGCAGAGTAACAACATCTCCAGTGGCAAGAGTTTCGTTTTCTGTTGAGGCTGTAGTGTCAAAACCAATTGTAGCGTCTCCAACAAGATTTCCTTCCTCATTGAATACCCTAGATGTTATTGTTCCGTTTCTCAAAAGACCATCTGAATAAGTCTTTGTTCCTGCACATGGAACTGTAACTTCTTCAAATGAATTCAAGTATACACTAGAACCTGAGTTGTTGCCTTGTGCCCATAGAATCTTTATTTCGTCTGCGGGGCTTGCATCAAATGTTCCACCATCTGCAACGGTTGTTGCTCTTCCACCATTAATCTTATATTGATGGTTTCCATTGACGCTTATTGTACCGTCAAACTTATCCGTAGC
>CEPZ01036034.1_pt1 | contig 17691 bp, 29 predicted proteins | sample 530461 | NCBI WGS metagenome assembly CEPZ01 (sample SAMEA2620106, study PRJEB7988) | marine metagenome | isolation source: saline water (ENVO:00002010), including | reverse complement strand
GAAGAGGAGGCCCTCATTACAGATAAGGTATTAAATGGGGAAAATGTGTCGATTTTTGAATGGAATTTTGAAATGGTACAAGAAAGGAAATCATGACTAAAAGAAAACAAGTGATATGGTTCAACATTGGTTGGACAGAAAATTCAAGAGGCAAACAGCTTCTTGAATGGTTGAATACAAACGGATTCGAAAAATATAATGCATCAGATCAGACGCACTATTTTTATGAGAGATCGATGCAAAAGAACGATAAAGAACTGTTGCCAGAAGGGATAACCCTTCGACAAATAATTAACTCTGTTATTGAACACTTCTAATAATTAGAAAGGAAAACAAAATGATTCTTGATATTAACGACCACGACCTTGCCAAAATCATTACGATTTTAGGTAAAAACGGTGAAACAGATTGTATCTGCAATCTTATAATCACATCACTCTCACGGAGCACATAGCCATGAACGGAAAGTTTTACATTCTCTTTTATCGCAAAGACGTAACGAACAGAAAGCCTATCACCGACGAGCCTTACTGCTGGACAATGGAAGACCGGGTCGATTATGACGAAAATCTTTCAGAGCTTGAAGGTCAGGATCACATTCACGTGGTCGCTCACGGGGTTTCACCTAAGTCTTGCGTTCATTTCACCCGGGCAATCAGGTCCTCTGGGAGTAAGTCCCTGCTCAAGACAGAACGAGATTCGTATTTACCTTTTTAACTTTTGTTTTATTTCACTTGTGCTTATATGGGCACAAATAATCATCGGGAGATTTTCTAATGAAAAGTGCATATGAGAGAGGATATGAGGCGTTCTGGATTTATGAGGGCAATCCCTTCGAAAAGAACACAAACGACTGGCATGGCTTTCAGACAGGCTTTGTGGATGCTTCGATTGATGGATTCAGATGTTATATAAGGAGTGCAAAATGAAACTCCTTGGTTATATGGGAACCGATCAATACGGCAACACCTATCATCTAAAGCCTAAGTTTCCACGAAAACAGCTTATGGAAAAGCTTGGATATAAATTTGCCGAAAAGATCTATGTCGATAATACAGATGGAAACAGCAAACATTGTGGCTACCGCATTGGTGACCATTGGATTACTTTATACCGTGTTTACGAGTTTTGAAAGCTAATCGAAAAACAAAAATGATTTATATAATCTTTTCAATTGTTTTCTGCTGGTTTATTTTTAAGCCACTGGATGATTCTGCTTCAAATCGTTATTTCAATCCTTCATTTCCAGGAGATGTATGACGATTATTCAGAGCTTGTGATTCGTTTCGATATTGCAGAAGGGTAAGTGGCTAAATGATCTGCCATCTCAAAGGCAATACGCTACTTATTATATTTCATCTGAAAATTTATTTTATTTTTGAAAGTCTTTCAGGAGAAACAAATGGATGATTATAAATTCATCAAGTTTGATTGGCGGGAGCTAGAGCAGTTTGGAATCAATGCCTTAACAGGAGAGGCTAACGGCATTATTGGAATGCAAAGATTGCTATGCGATGTAACAATTGAAGGACAAAGAGTTCTTGCAGAGTTTTTCGGAATGTGTATGCAAGGAATGCCCGAAAACTGGAATTCGGGATCTATTGGTTCAATCATGTTGCCGGGATCGATTCTTCAAGATCTTATAATTTTCTGTTATCTACAGAATTATAATGCTGTCTATATCTTAAAGTGCAATCATGGAGAATATCATGTTGCATCAAATGATATAGATGCCGTTCTAAATGAACATCAGTATCTCGAACAAGAAGGAATGATTTGTGGGAAAAATCGTAATACTCACGCCATGTCTGGGAGGACAATATGAATATGGAAACAAAAATAATTTTTGAACCAAGGAAAGATGAAAATTGTTTGTTGGTAAGTGTGGTTTGCCAACAAAACGGTCGCACTATCCAGATTCCCACATTTATATTGAACAGACATATCCAGGGCATCATTTCCAAAGCAGGATTAGAAAACATTAGGAGAATATTATGATAAAGGGCGACAAAAGAACAATTAAACTTCCAGATGAAGAACGAGAAGCAGAATATCTGGGCAAAGGAAGATATTGCACGGCGTGGCGCGATATTGTACTGCCCAACACTGTTTGGCTAATTACCAAAGAAAATGATTGGTCAAAAGAGATTTTAATGGATGCTTTTAATGAGGAAAACTCTAAGCATCTTCCATTATGCGGATATTTAGGATATGTTCATTCTAGGGGATGGAAAAGAGTATATCGAACTGAATTTTCAGAAACTTTAACTGCTAAACATAAAGCATGGAAGCTAATTAAAAACCTAGAATACAAACGGCGAGAGGCCAATAGGCAAATCTATCGCTGGCAGGACAATTGTTGGTGGGGATATGAAGCAATGCATAATATAGTCGATGATATGGAAGAATCATCAGAAAAAGAGGCCCTGGAGGCCCTTATGAACTCTGCTGCTAATTATGGTTCTTCATGGACTTTTGAATTTGCTCCACGCAATTGCGGCATTTCAAAAAAGGGAGAACTTCTTTTTAGAGACTGCGTTTTTAATTTGGAGGAAATATGGAAAAAATAAATACAGGCAAAAGATATTGGGCTTTTGCATATGACTCATTTGAAGCCAGTGGTGGATTCAATGATTGGGTAAAAAGTTCAAATGATTTTGATGAATTGAAAAGTTTCTTAATCAAATATTCTGAAAACAGATGGTTTGATCGAGGCCATATTTTTGATTCAAAAGCACAAGAAGTGATTGATATAAATATCAATCAGTTATGGCCTGTTAGCAATACCGTCTTTTATGATTTTTCTAAAGAGGAGCAAGAATGAAAGTTAATATTCTAAAACACGCATATGTTTGGTTGGATCGTGATAACCACGACCTTTTTACCAGCGAAGTTGATGGTGCTTTTGTCATGAATACCAACAACTATGTAACCCAAAAAGAACTGATAATAGAAAGGTTTTTGTCGTGTTCAGACAAGGAGCTTGAAACATTGCTAGTAAAAATTTTAGAAAAAATCGATCATTATCTCACGCATTCTGAATCGGGAGAGTATATTGATATTACTGTAATGGAAAAAAATAATGAAAACGCAAACTAAAAAGATTGTAATGAACATGGTGAGGGCATGAGGGAGTCAGACGGATCCCATATGGTGATCCTCGGCACCCCATGTGACCGCACCACGGAATCATTAGTCGAGCTTAGATCGTTCGTTGGCTAGGCCACACTCCGCGGCTTTTTGTCTTTCGCTTTTTTTACTTTTCCCTTTTTGGAGCACATCACCATGTCAGAACAGACGCAAACCTACTATACCACTCGCGGGGACGTTCGCGGATCTTGCGGTCACCAGCACCGGACGATAGAAGCTGCGGAGCGATGCGCCGCGCGCGATTCCTATTACTGCGCCCGCCAGGGTGGGTACTCGGATAGGAGTGTCGTGCGGGGCGACGGGAGCCCACTGTCAGACGATGACTTCCTGTACCTGCACAGAGACAGATAGGCCACCCCTTCCCCTTTTTTGGAGTCGAAATTATGTATACCGTATCAATCCTTACTGGCGCCAACCCGCATGACGTAGCGACTGGCCTATCATCCCGGACGCCATAACGCGCTATTACGAGTTGCGCAACGATTCCGAGACAGTATCAATCCGTGATTGACAATGCAGAGGGATATATTAAACTATTAATAGAGCTTACCGCTTCACGATCCCGCTAAAACAATCAGGTGTGATTGTAACATTCCATAGTGAAGCATCGGGAAGGGGAAAAATTTCCCCTTCCCGCACATTTATCTAAAGGAGGCATAAAATGGTAAAAGCGTTCAATGTATATCTAAAAAACAAGCTAATTGATACTGTTTTTTATGATCATTCATCTAATGTAACTAAAGATGAAGTTCGCCAATCATTAATTAACCACGACGGTTATAATTCGCATATTCGTGTTACAAAACAAAGGGCAAATAAAAACAGATCTAAAGGAGAATAAAATGCCAAACAAACAAATGTGCAGCACATATAAATGTTTCGCCTGCAAGGGACGCAAACAAGTACCGGCTAAAGATGGAGAGGGTTGGCACCTTATAGAATGCCCCGTATGTCATAAACGAAACCGACAATGGTTTGGTTGTCGGCATCGCCACAAAACTGCAAAATCAAATGAAAACAGAAACAAAAGTAATAAAATTTGAAATTGCTTCCTGGACAGATCATACAATCACAATGGTTTGTAGCAACAAGAACAAAGGAACAAGAACTTACTATGTGTATTCTGCTGAATTTCCCGTCATTCAAAAGACAACTGATTTAAGCAGATGGAGCGGCATGAAAGCGTTGAACTACATTAAAAAATACGGAACATTAATAGAAACAAGATAATTTTCTAAAGGAGACATCTAATGAAAAAACTAAATTTAATTGAATACATCAAGGCTAGCTTCCCCTATATTATGCTTCATACATATGAAGCTCAAAGAGCTATTGAAGACTTTTCATCTAAGTTGCTTGATTTTCAAGATAACGATGAAACTTTAATGAAGCGAACAACGATTCCTTTTGAATGGAGGCCATCAAAGGGATACAACATAATTAATGCTAGTGCTGAAGAAGGAGCCGAAAATCACCCTATGCTGGTTTCATTAAAGCAAAGCGGGGAAGGCGTTTTCATTCTTTCAAATTTTCTTAATTGGTTCGTACAGCAAAAGCAAGCTTTTGAAGCCAGCAATAACAACGAAACAAAATTAAAGTTTGTATTGTTTGTTCACTTGGAATCATTTGAAAGTATTAGCGAATTTCTAGAAACAAATTATACAGATGAAATGATAGAGTTTGAGGATACCCCTCAAACAAAACCTCTGATAATTGATGATATGTTGTCTGAAAAAGCAAGGGTTACTCCTACGGGCTCTGTTGTATTCATTCATCCATATGATGATTTCCCTAAAACAATGGGGCACGAAGTAGCAAAAATCAATTTTGAACTGCCAAAACAATCAGAAAGATTAGAAAAGATTAGGCATGAAAAAGCCAGTTTAAGAGATGAAGGAAAGAATTTCCCAGATTCAGATGAGGATATTATCACGGCAGAAAATATGGGCGGATTGACTGAATTTGAATCTGAAAATCTCCTATACCTTTCTATATCTAAAGAAAAAGAAGTTTACAAATTTAATTCAGATGTTGTAAATGAATTTAGAGTCTCGGCCATTAACAACGTACCCGGATTAACAATTTTTAGACCTGATGATGAAGCAGATATTGGAGGACATAAAGCCTGTTTTGATTGGTTTAAAAATGTTTGGACAAAAGAAAACCTGACTAACAAAAGAGTAGCACCAAAAGGGTTCATTGCCGTAGGCCCTACTGGAACAGGGAAAACTGCTGTCGCTAAACAAATTGGGAAAATTGCAGGTTGTCCCATACTTGCTGTATCTCCAGCAGATGTTCATGGTAGATATGTAGGTCAGTCTGCTGAACAAGCAGAAAACATGTTTGAGGTAATTAGGGCTATTTCTCCATGCGTTGTTTTCATAGATGAAATTGATAAAGCTTTTGGGGGTCAAGAAACCCATGAAACTTCAAGACAAGTGTTTGGTAAATTTCTAACATTTATTAACGATGCTCCAGCAGGAACATTTTTTCTTGCTACTGCTAATGATATGACCGGCATTATTAGAAGCAATCCAGAATTCATTCGTGCAGGGCGTTGGGATAAAATGTTTTTCTTTGATTTGCCAAACGAGCAAATTCGCAATGATATCTTTGCCATTTATATTGACTATTTTTCTTTAGAAGAATGGCAATGGGAAAATCCGCCCCTTTCAACAGATTGGACGGGGGCAGAGATTCGTCAATGTTGCAAAGAAGCTGCACAAAGCAATAAAACTTTGTTAGAAGCTGCTAAGTTCATTATCCCAACTTCACAGACTGCCAACGATGTACTGGAAAAATCAAGAGGATGGGCTAGTGGTAAATGCCTGTCTAGTGATACAGGAGAAACTTATAATCCTTCAGATAACACTGATCTAAATTTAGCAGACCGCAAACCCATTAAGAAAGGGAGAGATATATGATAATCAAAAACCACCTTCCTAAAAAAACAACACAGCCCTGGAAAACATATCCGTGGGAGAGAATGACATTTATAGGTGTTGGTTTGACACCTAATAATTAAAGAAAGGAGTCAGAATGACAATCTTTATTGATGAAGAAACAGGGAGTCTTAAGGCTCTTTATGATGATGAGAAACACGATTTTCTAAAACAAGCAATGCCAAACGGAACAATGGATTGTCCCCTGGCATCAGAAATTAAATGGGATAATAAAGCTCAGGCTTGGGCTGTCCATACAATTAAATTCGGTGTTTTGCCAAAAAGACACAAACACTATGAAGATGCTCGGAGTTATGAAGTTAAATTTTTAGAGGAAAAATTTTAATGTCGTATTACAATTATATTGTTGCCTATGTGAATAATGATGGAGAAATTTGCTTTTTACATTGTGATGTTTACGCAAGAAATTTTACAGAAGCTATTACAGAAGGGCAAAAACAATGTAGACCACCTAAAGATGGCCACACCAACTGGAATGATTGGATTGTGCCCAAAACATTAGAAAACAGTACGGATATATAAAAATGTCTAAATATCTACTTTACGATACAGAATACGAAGACTGGGACTGTGTAATTGAAGCCCTTGTAGAAATGGGGTATCCACGAGAAGCTATGCGCTTTTCGGAAACCAAGGTTTCGTTGCAGGGTTATAAAGGAGATCTTAGATCACAAAAGGCTAATCTCGTAATTCCCAAGAAGTATGTTGGTTCTAAAGCTAACGATTTAGGTTTCGAAATGATAGATGGAAAGATTGTCATGCATCTTTCCGAATATGATAAATCAAGTACCTTTACCAAATACAAGCAAAACAAATTGAAAGCCTTATATCAAAAGCAAACCATTCTAAAGGCTGCCAAAAAACTAAAGAAGAAAGTTAAAGTAACTCAAGAAAAGGGAAAAATCAGAATGGAGATTTTAGCATGAGAAAAATAGTAATAGAAATTGATGAAGCAACAGGCGAAAGCTCAATGGATGCTATTGGATTTCAGGGGCCAGATTGTGCCTTGAAAATGCAAAAACTGTTAAAGACTATTGGAGGCAAGCAATTGTCTGCTCGCAAAAAGCCAGAGTTCGACAAGAAAATTAAACAGAAACAAAAGGTAAAAGCATGAATAAATCCCCCTCTATGACAAACAAACAGAAAGAGACAATCATTGAAGGTTTTAATCGTATCATGGATACGATTGAGGGGCGTGGGTTGTCAGCATTCCCAGAGATTGATAGGTTAAATCTTTACAGGCATGAAAAGCTTGGTACGCTTAGACTTCATGAACTCTGTCATATTGCTAAACGTATTTCGCCTGAACTTATATGTACTATTGACCACAGAACATATGGTTTTAAGATTTGGGTAAAAGAAGGTTTGCAGGAACTTGGTTACGTCAAAGAAACTGGTGAGAGATATGAAAAGAAAATGACAGTTTTGAGGCGTATTTACAGAGCCTCATCAGAACGTTCCGTTCATTCTTGTGGCTCAGATTACATGGGTGATTTGCTGGCTCAACTAAAGCTAGGTTGGGCGACTATCGAGACATTTCATGCAAGGTTAGGCAGTACTCGCAAGGAAGTGATCCGTAGTCTTCGAAAGTTGAATGAATATGAAGATGTTGAGGTTGAGTTAGGTTTTCATTCGGTAACCACAGGTATCTTTTCAAATGATTGAATTCATAGAATATTTTAGAACAACACCATCTGCTTTCTTAGTGCTGCTTGGCTTTACTTTTATCTTTTTTCTAAACATGGCAATCATTAACATAGCCATTGAACATCTCTTTATGAGCAAAAATCAAAATGGAAAAGTGCGATCCGAATAAAACTTATTACAAGCTAACTGATGAAAAACATCAGACATACAATAAAACACAATGGTTCGAGGGTATGACTCGCCGTCCGCTGCTATCTACATTAGAACAGCCACAGCCTCTATGTTCTAGTGCATGGATTCATGTCTATGATAGCCCACATATTGCTGTTATCATGAATTATAAGCACGCAAGATTTGAAAACCCTGTGCTTTGGGAATGCAAATGTAGTGGCTATACATTAGATGACCTGGGCATGAAAAGAGGGGTAAAAAGCTGCACTACAATCAAACAGATTCCTTTGCCTGAAATTAGTCTTGAAACAAGAATTGAATTTGCAATTCGATGTGTTTTGCAAATCTGCAAAGTACCCGACTTACCGGGCCACCGTCGAGAAGAAGAAGAAAAATTTGTGAATTGGGCAGAAAAATGGTTATCAGGAGAGGATAGAACAGAAGGCTCTGCCCAACATATATATTGGTCGGCGAAGCTATATTGGTCGGCGAAGCGGCCAGGCTGGACTGTGGCCGAGGCTGCTCATTGCTTTGCTCTTCAACAGGAACCTCCTCCCTTTTCTTTGCTTATTCCAAATGTAGATTATATCTGCAATCTTATAACCGCATCTGTTTACGCCATTGCCACCAATACCAGTGACCACAACCTAATTGGAAATCAAATTAAAGAGTTTTTTGGCGAATAGTTTTATCTAATTTTTTTATAGGAGATATTTAAAATGAGTATCGATACAAATTCAGTTCTAATTCAAGTCACATCATCTAAGTGGTCTGGCGAATCAACCATTGCTCCCGAATTTGAGGGCGATAAAGCCAATGCGGCGGATGTAGAAAAACATAGAAAAAAGAAGCGAATGGTAAAGGTCACCAAGCGCCTGATGGACCCCAAACTTTTGGGTGGTCCATCAAAAGAATTTGGGAAGTTCTATAATTTTATTAAGAGAAAGAGCCTGCCAACTCAGTTTAGAGGATTGTTTAGAGTACCTAAAGATGAAACTCTACTCCAAACAATTGTCGATAAATATAACGAATATAAAGAAAAATATACAAAAGAAATCGAGTTGCTTGAAGCCAAATGGGATTCCTTGATTGGACAAGCCGAAACAGATTTTGCCGTATTGAATGAAAAGGCGCTTAAAGATGGATATTTAATTGAATTTGATTCTTCTGAATATCCTGAGTTCATTAGTGACGAATACAATATGTCGCTTCAGATGGTCTCTATAGTAGCGCCTGATGGGCTTCCTGAAGCAATTCAGTCCGTTCAGACAACCAGCTTCCATAAGTTGACTGAGGACGCTGCGTATGCCTGCAAAGAAACGCTGAGACAAAGGTTTGCTGAAGCTGCTAATCTTTTGATGGAAAAACTTGTAGATCCTGAAAAATTGAAGGACGCAAAATCTGCTTCTTTAGAAAACCTAAAGGAATTGATTCAGGATTTTGAAGCCATGAATATGATTTGTGATGATGCCGAATTGAAAGCATTGTCTGAACAATGTGCAGAAGCATTGAAAATCATTCCAACGATCAAATCTCTTAAAGAATCACAGGATCTAAAGACCAAATTTCAAAACGTATTTGGCTCATTGGCAAAATCAATTGGTGATTTGGTCAGTAATACATTCAAGAAAAGTCGTAATTTGAGGCATATCTAATGAGAATGAATATTTCCCTTACAGATGATTTGCGTGCGCAAATGACAGAAATAAAAAATGTAAATTGGTCGCAAATTGCCAGTGCTGCATTTGAGACCCATATAAGTAAAACAAATCGTTTTAAATTAGATTTTGTTTTTGACAGCGGCAATACTTTTGATGTGTACCGAAAAAAAACAGAACATATCGGAATAGTAATCGTAAACACTAAAAATGAAGATGGATATGAAAGCGGTTTTTTCTGTAAAGAAGAGCGCTCCCTAGATATAAAAGAATTGAAAGCAATTATAGCTTTTATGGAAGATAAACAAGATCAATTGAAGGCAAAATAATGGCCATTCAAATACTTGCATTCATTAGTATGTTAGCAATTGCTTATGAATCTACAGACACCAAGGGCTTCTATCTTGTTCTTTTGGCCTATGTAGCCGCCTGGATTCAAGGAGCAGCAGCAGGAACAAAATTAATTACCGAGTTTAAAAATGATAGTTAATAAACAATCGCCATTTGCATCATTAACAGGTATCGATGATGTTACAAAATTTAAAATTGATACCAGTAATCCGGAAATCTTTAAGATTTTAAGGAGCAAAATCTATTCAGATCCCATTGCGGCAATTTGCAGGGAAATTATGACAAATTGCCGTGATGCCCACATTGAAGTTGGAACACCTAAAGTTCCTATTGAAATTCATGTTATCCAACCCAATAATTCTATATTCAATAATTCTACTGAATCTATTGTTTTTACAGACTTTGGCCCCGGTATCAGTCCAGAAAGAATGGAGATTTTTGGGACGTATACAGCCTCAACTAAAAACGATAACAATGAAGAATCTGGGGGCTTTGGTCTGGGCGCAAAAACGCCTTTTGCATATACAGATCAATTTACAATTGTTACTACAGTCGATGGAACAACCTGGGCATATACAGCTTTCATTGATGAAACTGAAATTGGTTCAATAGTTTTACTGGATGAATTTGAAACTGAAAATCAAAATGGTACCAGCATTATCATTCCTTTTAAGCAAAAGCATGATGTCCATACATTTGTTGATAAATGTATGCATTATTCTGAATTTTGGACAGTGAGACCAAAATGGATTGGATATGACGCAACTTATAAAGAATCTGTGCCCGTAGCAAATTTTTGTAAAAACAGATTTACTGTTTACAAAGGGTATAGATGTAACCCCATGTTTTTGATTGATGGTATTCCATATCCCGGATCGGGGAATCTAAAAGATATAAAATTATCGGCAGAACATTTTATTTGTATGAACATTAAAGTTGGGGAATTTCCTCTGCAAATTTCCAGAGAACAGCTTCAATATACAGATGAAGTAAACAAAACTATTCATGATGACATACAAAAACTAAAGCAAAGATGCAAAGAACTTTTAGATAAAGTTGTATCGGAAGCAAAAACTTTTAAAGAAGCTTGCTTAAAACTTAAAGACTCAGACGCTCTTTTATCAATAGCCTGTTCTATTAATGATAAACCAATCTGGTGGAATGAAAAAGAAGTAAAAATAAACAAGCTATTTAAATACCACGATATATACAGCTATGGTTTTGATGGACTGCACAAAATTAATCGTGGCAACAGTGCTGCCAGTATTGATATCGGTAATAATTATTGGTATGTTGACACCAAAGGAATTAGCGATCAAAAAAACGCACAAATATATGAAGGCACAAATGAAAAATTCTATCTAATAAAACCCAAGAAAAACAGATGTTCCTTTCGTGCCGTCCGGGTAAGGAATCGTTTGGAGCTGCGGCCTGGTCGTGGTTATGAACAATGGGAAAAAGGGCTGGCCGAAGAGACAAGAGAACTTAAAGAATTTTTAGAGCCGCAGATCTATAGTAGTTTTAAAACCAAAAGAAAAAAGAGAGAGAAGAAAGAAACAAAATTTAAATCTATTGATGTTAGAATTGTTAGATATTGGCCTAGTAAATATAGCAACGATAGTTGGGGATATAGTAAATGTTTTATGGTAGAGAATGGAGCAATACAATCTGATTACCTTATTTCCGACTGTCTTCTGTTATCTAGAAAATCTATTGTCTGCAAAGAATATGAAGCAGAAATAGTTCGTGCGGCTTCAGTTGCACGCATAAATGGCCAAACTCTTATCATTGTAAAAGAAAAAAACAAAGAGATTTTTGAGTCTAACGGCTATCAGTTCTTTTGTGAAAATAAATATAAAAAAGATCTAGTTTTTATTGGAATTAGAAGATTGCTAGATGATTTATGTGAATTGCCTATTGCAAAATTTTTTACCAAAGATAAAGGAAGATATGAACGACTAGTAATTGCCAATAAGCTTACTCAAAAAGCAAGTTCAATTACAGACAAACACAATTTAAATAGAGAATTTAATCCATATGTTCCTGATTATATAAAGGAGTCCATTGACACAGTAAATGCCGAATTAATTGAAGTAAAACGCAAACACCCATTAATAGATCGATATCTATCTTACTCTAATGATAAAGTAAGTGAAGAAGCTTTAGCAGACATTCAAAAAATTCTTTCATAGGAGAACAAAATGAAACTCATTATTACAGAACAAAACATTACAATTTACAAAAACAAAAGACCTTTGAATGTTTCTAGAAGCATTATGCCGGAAACATATCAAAAGATTAAACAGCTACAAGCACTCGAACAATTTGATGAAATCGAAAACATGTACGAAGATATCAAATTGCAAATTGAGAACTATACAAAAGATAAGATTACAACCGGCAAATTCGACAATGTTCTAATTGACAAACAAACCGGAGAAGAAATTCCAAAGGTAATTGCCATCCAGCTTGGCAGAATGAAAGAAAACGAAAATGAATTTACTCCGCTTCTTAGATTTTGGAATAAGCTGAAAAGAAATCCAGATCAGGCTGTCAAAGAACAGCTTTATAATTACGTAACACAATGGAATATTCCAATCAATGAATATGGCGATCTTGTATGCGAAAAGGGAGTTATTTATAAAGATGGAAAGCTTGTAGATTGCTATACTAAAACAATTGATAACTCAATAGGCATAACCGTAAGAATGCCTAGAGAAGATGTAGAGGCAAATCCTGATGTAGCGTGTTCCAACGGGCTTCATGTAGGAGCGCCAACATACGTCAGAGATAACTACGCCACTTCATGGGCCGCCAATCGTATTATCATTGTCTGTACTGTAAATCCTGAATATGTTGTCAGCATTCCCAGAGATTGTAGCTATTCTAAGATGCGTGTTTGTGAATACACTTCTGCGGGATATAGTGAGAAAGATAGCCAGGATAAGCCCGTAGTATCTCTATCAGACATCTGCAATTTTGAACCAGTTGATCGTCCTACAAAGGCTACAGAAAAAGCTGCTGCAAAAGCTCACAAGAGATCTAAAAAGGCCGGTGCAATCGATCTATCTAAACGTTTCTATGTAGAAATCGGTAAAGGTCAGGATAGTTATAAAGCAATTAAGACTGCTGATCGGCTGTGTGATGCCACACGCATGTATAACGCAATCAAGTTGCTTGAAGGACGAAAGAAGAGGTTGACAGATAAACAAACAGGAAAGAAAATCAAGCTAGATATCAAAAGAAGCTAAAAAGGAAAGAAAAAGACCTGATTTTGATGACGCAGTGGAGCCAACTAAATTTTATTTGAATAAAAATTGGATACATAACTGATGCACCTGTATGGGAATATCGTCCATATAGGCATTGAGTTAGACGAAGGTTATTTTAATATAGCAACAAAGCGCATTAAGAAGCTACATTGATGAGCCCCAAATGGGGGCTCATCATTTCTAAGAAAGAAATATAAAATGATTACAGAACAAGATGTTATTGATTGTCTTAAACAAAATGGATTTCAAAAGATTGGTTCTGATGGAGAAGATTATGTTTATCGACTTACGGAACCAATTCATACCAGCGTAACAATTTTGATAATGACAGGAATTCACAAAGACGATGACTGTTTCATTGATGAAGAAAATCCGTCATGCACAATTATCTTCTTTGATACCAAGTCTAATGTCTTAATTGGGAAATCCACAAGAAGGTGGTATTGGAACAAGAGAGGCGACGATGTTTGGTATACAGAAATTATTGAAAGCATTAAACATTACACAGGAATTGCTGTAGACGACAAACTATTTACCTGTGCAGATTGTGGGGAATTCTTGCGATTCATTTCAACGCCAAAAAAAGAAAGGGATTTTTGGGGATGTTCTTCACACAAAACTACGGGGTGCGATTACAAGTTTTATCCAGATGATTACCCAAAAAGAAATAGAAGCTCTCGGCTCCCTGAAAATATCTATCTCAAAACTTGAAAAATTAAAACAAGAATATGCTCTAAAAGAACAAATAATAATAGACAGGCTTTTAGAGCAAGAAGAAGAGCTAGAAGAAGGAGCACAAAACTTTTTTATTCGGTCTCTAACTGATTATATTCGACCATCTTGGAAAAAAGAATTCAAAAATTTTATAAATGAAAACTGTCCGAATGTTGAATGGAACCTGCTGAAAAGAAAAATTGTATCTGATACATATTCCAAAATGAAACCTTTGCAAACAATCATCTTTCAAAATGCCACACGAACTGACAATCCTGAAAAATGAATGGGACAGTTGCACCAAGTGTGACATATCTGTCAATAAAAAGATTTGGGGTGAAGGATCGGGCACCCCTACTTATCTAATTTTATCGGGTTTTACAATTACAAATACCTTAATGAGCCAATGGGAATTAACGGGACTATACAATATTTTAGAAGAAACAAATATCAAAGCTACAGAATGCTATCTAATGAATACCGTTCTGTGCCAGTGTGATAACGTTGATGAATTTGAAAAATATCAAGATGCCTGTAAAGAGAGAGCATTAAGAACAATTCATGTGTTAGGACCTCAAATCATTATCGCCCTTGGTAATAGTGCAATAAGGTTTTTAAATTATTGTTGCAGGGATGAATACGGAGTACAAGACATTAAATGTCTAAACACATATGCAATTAGAAGTGCTGAAATCACACCTAAATGCCTTGAGGGCATTCTAGATACATTTTTGTTAGCTAAAAAGCATGTAGATTCACTGTAGCCGTGAGATAATATCTAAAGGAGATAAACATGGAACAAGAAACATACAAGATAGTACAAGAAGTTGATGGTTGGAAATATGGAGGGCGAATATCAAAAAACAATGGGATAGTAAGGGATCTGCATGGCTACACTTTTGAAGAGTTGTGTCAGCGGACCTTAAAAAGCGATCATGGAGAAGAAAGACGCACAACAAAGCGATCCGATGGCGGTGTAGATTGCTGGTGGAGAGAAAAAGATGAATCCTGAATCAATAGTAAATCCTGAATATCCAGTTATTCAGGTGGCACTTGTTACAGACGGCCATGCCGCAGCAATGGAATATTGGTTGGTTGCTAACGCCGAACAAATAAATCGCTTAGAAGAAAGCATAATTGCAAAGGCGTTTGAAAAATATTGTAACGAAAAAGATATTGAAAAAGATGGCGAATAATGAATCAAAAATGGATAGAAGATTTTGTTAATCAACATTCTGAATTTACCAGAATTCAGGGTGACGAATTAAGGGCTAGATGTCCACTTCCAAAACATAATGATGGCAACCCCTCTTTTGCCATTAATCTTAAAACAGGCAAATGGAATTGCATGGGTTGCTCATCAGCAGGGAAATCTATTGAATCTCTTGTAGCCCGTGTTTTAGGAATCAGTATCTATGAAGCCAATAATGTTGTCGATGCAAACAATAAAATTACTCCGTACGATACATTACAAATAATCAACAACATAAAAAAAGGCATTGTAAAATATAGGCACAGAGAACCAATAGAAACTGAAATTACATTACCGCCAAAAGCAAAAGATCAATCTCCTGGGATAAGATATTTTCTTTCACAAAGAGCAAAACAAAATAAAAATGAGCCCTATACCAAAGAACAAGTTAAAGAGATATACCGCAATTTTGCCTGTTTTTATTGTGGCACAGGGAAATATAGATCTCGAATTATCTGCCCAGTCCTTAATCAACAATACTCTGTTGTGTACCAAACAAACAGAGCAATTGACCGAAATCCTATCAAAACAATGTTTCCTACAAGAGAAGAGTCTGGCCAGCTTGGCAAACATTATCTTGGCGAACATTTACAACAAGATTCACCGATTATCGTAGAGGGATTGTTTTCTGCATTTAGAGTTTTCTCATTTGGGCATGAGGTTATCTCTCCATTGACGTGTAGATTATCTAAAAGCCAAATAAGAAATATAGCAAACAGATATAAAGCAATAACGCTTTGTTTTGATAACGATCCTTTAACAGAAAACAGGAAAAGCAAACCTGGAATTGATGGAATGAGAAGGGCTTATGCAGCCCTAAGAGATTTATTAGAAACCAAGTTCATCATTCTTCCCGAAGGAAAAGATCCTGACGATTTAACAAAAACAGAATTTAATAATCTAACCAGGGAAACTTTATCTGCAAGAGAAAATAAAGAACTTACAAAAAAATTGGCATATCAATAATGACATGGACACGGGGGGTTGAAAGATGGAAGTAAATAAAATTTACAATGAGAATTGCCTTGAAACTATGGCAAGAATGCCAGATGATTTTATTGATTTAACAGTTACATCCCCTCCTTATGACAATTTAAGGGATTACAATGGTTACAGCTTTGACTTTGAAAGTATAGCAAAAGAGCTTTTCCGAGTAACAAAAGAAGGTGGAGTTGTTGTTTGGGTTGTTGGGGATGCCACAATAAAAGGAAGTGAAACAGGAACGAGCTTTAAACAGGCACTATTTTTTAAAGAATGTGGTTTTAATTTGCACGATACAATGATTTACAGAAAAAATAATCCTCCTCCTGTTGGAGGCTCAAATAGATATTATCAAGGATTTGAATATATGTTTATTCTAGCTAAAGGAAGCCCAAAAACATTCAATCCAATAACACGAGACAGGAGAAACAAACACAACGACAAGCGAACCGAAAGAGTAAAAGGATTTACTAGAGACAAACAAGGGAATTTTACAAAAAAGAGAGTTTCACTTGTGGGAAAAGTAAAGATAGATAATGTTTGGGAATATATTGTTGGTGGCGTATGTGGGGCAAAGAAAGGAACCCAACACCCGGCAATATTCCCAGAACAATTAGCAAACGACCATATTATAAGCTGGAGCAATGAAAATGATTTAGTATATGACCCATTCATGGGAAGTGGTACTACTGCAAAAATGGCAATAGCAAACAATCGAAATTATATTGGCTCTGAAATATCAAATGAATACTGTCAAATAGCTAATAATAGACTTGGGATTAAATAATGGATATAAATAAAATATATAACGAGAACTGCCTTGATACAATGGCAAAGATGCCTGACAATTTCATCGACCTAACAGTAACATCACCGCCATACGGCAAACTCAGGAAATATAATGGGTATGCATTCCAATTTGAAGACATAGCTCCTGAACTATATCGTGTCACTAAAGAAGGTGGAATAATTGTATGGATTTGTCAAGACCAATGCATTAAGGGCAGTGAGTCCTGTGACAGTTTCAGACAAATGTTATTTTTCAAAGAATGCGGATTTCGATTATACGACACAATGATATGGTACAAACCAAGTCCTCAAGCACCAACAGAAAGTAGATATTATGATGTTTTTGAGTATATGTTTGTTTTATCAAAAGGAAAACCAAAAACATTAAATTTGCTTACCGATAGAAAAAACAAAAGTGCTGGCACTGTATCAAAAAAAGAAACAAGAAGTTGTAAAGAAGACAGGCAATATAAAAATGAAAAAAGAGTTGTAGCGGAATACAGTAGACGCTTTAATGTATGGGAAATGTCAAGAGGTATGAACAAAACTAAACATCCTGCGGTTTTTCCAGAACAATTAGCAAATGACCATATTACAAGTTGGAGCAATGAAAACGACTTAGTATATGATTGCTTTATGGGAAGCGGAACAACTGCTAAAATGAGTATAATAAATAACCGTAATTGGATTGGAAGCGAAATATCCAAAGAATATTGTGAAATGGCAGAGAAGCGAATAGATGA
>CEPZ01020204.1_pt1 | contig 17729 bp, 12 predicted proteins | sample 530461 | NCBI WGS metagenome assembly CEPZ01 (sample SAMEA2620106, study PRJEB7988) | marine metagenome | isolation source: saline water (ENVO:00002010), including | reverse complement strand
TGCCAGTTATGGACTGCGTCAATCCAATACTTACGTGATGAGGCCGACATTAGTCGGTTTGTGCAAATACACACGGAACTAGAGGAAGGAAGACCGTCTCCCACAGTAACGCTAAAAGAGATATTTTCTTCCCGAGATTTTATGAAGCACCGCCGCACTATCTCACTGGGCATGTTCAAGTACGCGCCCAAGCTGCTAGATGTAGTTGCGCAGTTACGGGCAATGTACGGATCCCCTAAAGCGATGAAGGCGTTGAGCGACTACGCCGGCACGGAAATACCCAGTCGCTTTTTAGACGGCGTGGTCATACCCGCGGCTCTTATACAGCTAGTTGGGCGTAATCCGCACAACTTCATCCGTCGGTTTATTAAGGCCAAGGCTCCCTACCTAAAGAGGGTTGTCCAAACTACGCATAAACACACGCTTTTGGACCATATTCTATCGGCGCAGATAGAATACAAACGGCCAAATAGCGAAGTTAGGCACACCACTATCCGCACCCTGCTGGGAGACGCCACTGAGCGTTACCTTTTGAACAATGCCGATAGCGGTGTCCAGTACATAGAATTTATCCCCAAAAGCAGCCCTAAGGGCGCTATGCGCCATTGGCTCGTTGTAATATGGTCCGATGCGCTGCATGGAGTATTGCGCGGAGTATCCACGTATAGGTACGAGACCGCGGCTAGGCTTAAGCAACTCGCGGACTCAGATCACACCATGACCGTTCCGCAAAGAGCTGTGAAAGAGGTGCCTGGCGGTATCCGACAGCACCTTAAAGTGGGCATTAAAAGCGCCGATTACACAATATACGATGTTACCGAAATGCTCGGAGAATGGGACACGCTGTCCCAACACTGAGGAGTGATGCCAATCAAACCTTCTGGATGCACCGGTTGCCGGTGCTACAACACAGACATAATAGAACCAGGGCGTGGGGCGAATCCTGCGACAGTGCTGTTTTTGGGGGGCTCACCCCCGCCCTGGGGAGGCCTATACAACGACAAAACAGGAAACATTATACGAGCCACGATCCGGGACTTAGTGCACGAGGAAAAGGTCGCTAAAATCCCACTAGAAAGCCGTGCTATGGCAGCCATGGATCGCGGTAAACACTTTATGTACTGCGTGCAGTGCCCGGCGGGAAAACTAGATAAAAAAATTATCGAGCAGTGCTCTACCGCCATTGTGCACCAGTCCATAGTCCAGTGCTCACCTCGAGTGATACTTGCCATGGGCAATGGTCCCCTACGGTCCTTAGGGATCACTAGTACAACTAAGAAAGTTCGCGGGCAGGAAATGACCGCGCGCATAGGCAACCACACCTACAAAGTACTTCCTACCATTTCTCCCGTTGCTCTTATTAAGGACAGCACCGGGCTATATAGCTTGTTCAAGGCCGACGTAGCCAAAGCAGCTAAAGTCGCTCTAAGCATAAATGCTACGCGCGTTTCTCTAGAGGATCTCCGGGGACGCTACGACATCCCTAAAAGCTTGGACGAGGTCGTAGCTGTATGTCGGGAATACTCCGAATACGTCCTACCGGGTAAAGCGCTTAAAGATTGCCTGATGGCCCTAGATACGGAAACAAACACGTTAGCGCCCTGGGGCAAGGGGGCTAAAATAATAATGGTGTCCGCCGCTGTAGACGCGCAAAAAGCGTGCGCTATAACACTAGATCACAAAGACGCTGCCTATGACTGGCGCGACGCGTTGCCCCACGTTTTAAGGCTGACTATGAGTCCCCACCCTAAAGCGTGGTGGAACTATAAATTCGACCTCATGATGTTTCGCAGGGCGCTTGTTCCGAAAATCCGCGATTTGTGCGCTTCAAGCAACTATAGGGCCCGCCTAGAAACCGTGTGCGGGCATTCCTTGGAAACCGTACTGGAAAACAGCTGCGTACTTAACACCCGTTGGGACGGCCTAATGGGCGAACATATGTTGGATGAGGATAAAAAGGGGTTTTACGGGCTTAAAGAGGTTGTTAACGAATACGCGCCTGAGTACGCCGGATATGAAGATGCACTTCAAGAGGCCTTTATAGAGGCCGGTAAGACTAAGCTGTCTTCCCAGATCACGGGGTTCATTGACCCCCTTTGTGAAAATATGCCGCTAGGCATGGACGTGCCGCCAAAGCCCTTTACAACCACCCCGGGCACAACCGTTACCGGGGCATACGTACAGGCTGAACAAACGGTGGCTTCCTATAAAGGGATGCTAAAGACACTAAACAAAAACCGTAAGGAAAAGGCTGCTGAAATATCTCGAATCAAAAACGAGCTAGGGCTGGTATTGGCCTGGATGCGTGAGGAGCGCCCGGCAGCTAAAACGTACAAAAAGATGCTAAAAGCGTACGAAAAACTGGTTACCGCAGACATAAAAAATCGGGGAAACCTCGAAGGAAACGTAACATACGAGGATCTAGATCTAGACCTTCTCAGCGTATACGCTGCAATCGACGCAGATACCACGCGCAAAATATGCCGGGTACAACGTAAGAAAGCGTTCAAAGAAGACCCACCAAAAGGCCTGGCGGGACGCAAGTCTCTGATAAGCCTCATGGATAGGCACTACCTGCCGGTAACTGAGCTCCTTGCCGATATGCAAGTTCAGGGTACCCACGTAGACCACGCGTACCTAGATAGCCTGACAGAGTCCCTAACCGAAGAGTCTGCCCTGAAAGAGATAGAGATCTTCGCACGTATTAACGCAGACCTGGGCCTACCCGAGGACAGAGTGATTTTGGGAAACCCCAAATGCTTGGTCGATATCTTCATAGGCGGATACGGACTTCCTAAGCTGAAAGAAACGGCTAAAGGACAGCCTTCCATGGGAGCAGAAGAGCTCCGTACGTACGCATCCCAAGGCAATACAACGGCTAAACTGGTACTGGAGTGGCGACAATTAACGAAGGCTAAAAGCACCTACGTGGATCGCCTCAAGAAGCTGGCCAATGCCGATGGGAAGGTTCACGGCGCTATACACTTAAACGGAACTTCCACCGGACGAACTAGCTCTTCCGAGCCTAACCTCCAAAACACGCCCTATAAGTTAGGGCGCGTTAATATAAAAAAGATCTTCATACCAACGCCCCTACACGACCCCACATGGTGGGAATCCCAAGAAAACCAGAAGAGCGCCAAAGAGCATGGTTGGTCCTCGGATGACAAACTGGTCTGGGTAGATATGGACTTCTCAGGGGCGGAAGTTCGAGTACTTACCCGATACGCACCCGACAACGACCTAATAACCGCCCTAAAAGAAGGGTTGGATGTGCACTCTTGGATGACTGCGGAGATACACGGCCATAGCTACCGTGATATCGAAGTGGGACGTGCCTACAATCCCGCCATGGAAGAATTGCGGCGGGAAACCAAACGCGTTGTATTTGGTACGTTGTACGGAATAACTGCGCACGGTCTTAGATCCCGGATGGGTTTCGAAGAAACACGCGCGCAGGAAATCATCGACAAACTGATGCACAGATTTCCAGGAATTAGGAATTACATAAACAAAACCCAGGGAAAGATCTCTACCAAAAAGCACGTAATAACACCTTACGGAAGGTTTAGAAGGTTCCCTATGGTGCGCATGGGGAAGTGGATGGAAAGTCGCAACCACCGCCAAGGTGTAAACTACTTAATCCAGAGTTATTGCTCCGACATCGTAATGGCCTGCATGGTCAACATAGGTAAAAACCTACACCGAGTATCCGGGCGTTTACTGTTTACCGTGCACGACAGCGTGTGTTGGGAAATGCCTGAGTCTAAGGTCGCGCGTCTTCCAGAGTTTCTGAGCGATCATATCGCGGAATACGTCCTAAAGGCGTTCCCGGACATACCGGTGCCTATGCCTTACGATGTCCAAGTCGGAAAATCGTACGGCGAGAAGGTAAGTCTCACTAAATGGCTATCAGAGAATAAAAAGTCTTTTGTGTCATAAGTAATTGCCTAGGCAGTCAGCTTTCAAAGCCTTGGGTAGGCGGTTCGCCTACTACGAACACTAGGTGCTACGGAGGCTCCGTACTTCGTACGGCTCCGCACCTAAGTGCGCATCGATCCGGACCGAGTCCTAAGCTTATTCGGTCTCCTGGAGCTCCAACGCGTAGTGTACAAATACGTGCCTAGGTATAGAACTGTAAATCTCTAGACGCTACCCTACCCGCTATCCAACCAAATATCTGCGCGTGCAGCGCATCGTCAGGTTGTGACGGTGCGTGCCGCCAAACCTTTTTGCCGGTTGCGGTTACTTCTTCGAATACGTTAAGCATGTCGTCAAACGCGGGCCTAGCCCACTGCGACTTCGGGTATGTCATATCACCCCGCTTAACGCTTATTAGAAAATTGTCGATCATAGTTGTTCGGTCCGCAAGATACCTATCCCGGCCATTCCACTTTAGCGGTTCTTTGTTATCGGAAGACCCATACTGCACTTGAAGCATTGTAGTGTTTTCGGGAAGTTGCTTCTTTAGCAAGCTATTTGCTAACGCGCCTTCGCCTGAATCACCAAAAACAAACGCACACTTATACAGCCGGAACACGCGCGTAAGCTCCGCTACAACTTCCACCGGGTTAGACTGTGGAAATATCCGATACCACAAAGCCGTATACTTGGTGCCGGTGACACCCCAAACCCAACCTACCGTTCTAGAGTGGCCCTTAGACCCTCCACCCGACCAATCAACACCACCTACAACGTAGTGAAACCCGCCCCTCTCAGCCCTCTCTGGGGCCCACGAAATGTCATAGTCACTGCAACACGACAAAAGCTCCTCTAGCGATACCAAGCGGGAACCTATGGCATCCGACACACCGAGAACTTCGTTCTTGAATTCAGAATCTCCGTAGGTCTGGTGTTTCTGTAAGATCCTAGCCCAGCGTTCGGGTTCTTCAGCATTAAGCGGGAGGATAAGCTGTGGTATGTGGAAGCCTTTTACGCGCTGCCTAGCAGGGTCATAGTCGTCTAGGTCCTTAGGTACCGGATTCATATCAACCCAGACACCGTTTCTAGGGTTCACGTATTTTTGGCACCCTAAGCAGATAGGCCCCTTAAGGCCTATGCCTTTATCATCAACGTAGTAGGAGTGTTTACCGCAAGCTTCGCACTTGATGCACCACTCCGCTTGCGTTGAATGCTGCCATAAGTACTCGATGGTGTTTTCCATCGTTTTAGGTGTGCCCATATAGCCAACGTAACCGTACTTAGAGTTAGCCATGCACTCATTTATGATGGGTACGACTTCATCGTAAAGAATGTCTTGTATCTCGTCGTAGTTCACGCGATCCGCGGTATAGCCTCGAGCACGATCCGGATTATCGCAAGCGTAGCTAAATATCATTTCAGAGCCGTTGGCTAGTATTTTGAGAAACACGTTATCGGGGACATTTGATCCCACAAAGTTCTTCCGCACCAGCGGGGAGTGCCGGATAATTTTTGCTACACGCGTATTGGAAAAAGTCGATGTTTGGCGCAAGGTGGGGGATATGTACAGCGTTTTGAAGTAAGGTATGCAGAGACTGTCGCATATCTCGAAATTAGCGGCAGACACCGACTTCCCAACTTGCCGCCCGCACTTAAGTAGCACCGAGTTCCAGGAACCTAGGTAAATAGCGTCGTACATGGGGTAATCGCGCAGACTAAATCGAGACCCATCTAGCCAAAGCAACTCTTCCGCCAACTGTTTTCTATTTACTTTTGGCGAGATTTTTTCAATGATTTCCACACGCACTCCAAGGAGAAAGCAGTGTCAAACGTTTCGGGGACTGAATCCCCAAAATTTTGGGACATTCTAGGCGTCCCACTCATAACCTTACCTACTGCGAAGAAAATCATACTACAGTGCTTCAAAACAAACACAATCCCCTGTTTGGTTGGGGAAGCCGGTATCGGAAAGACCCAGCTGCTGAAACAAATAGCAGCAGAGCAGTCCTGGGGATACCACGACTACTACGCCCAACTGGCGCAAGCAGAAGACATTATAGGCTTGCCTTTCCGCAACCCCGATAACGCGTCCACGTATTTAAACTTAGTTGATGAAATGATCTGGAATGCCACGCAAGAACACGAAAGAGGCATCCTCGTGTTCGAAGAGGTAAACCGGGCTACGCAGACAACCGCGTCTGCCGTGTTTGCCTTTATGGACAAACGGGGTGCGGGGAGCTTTTCCCTTCCGGAGGGCTGGCATATAGCCATAGCGCAAAACCCCTCAGGGCTAGACTACTCGGTAAATGACCTCGAAAAAGACCACGCATTCCGTAGGCGTGTAACGTGGTTAGCTGTCCGAGAAGACGTACGTGCTTTCCTAGAGCATGCGGAAAAAGAGAACTACCACCCCCACGTACTCAACTATATAAAAGCCAACCCCACGCACCTTCTAGACGCAAACGCGCGCGCAGCAGGAAAGGCTTACGCAAATCCCGCTGCATGGGAGAAGGCTTCGCTAACGCTCAAAGTTGTAGAGAACGACGCAGGTGGGAACCTGAGTCCGCACATTGAGCTTCTTAGGGTACATTTGGCCGGCGACTTAGGCGTGGGAGTTTCGGACTTATTTGTAGAGTATGTCCAAGATGACAGTCTCATATTGTCCCCGATAGAGGTTATCGACAACTACAGCACTAAGCACTCATCCATACGACATCGTGTTAAGCGAGCCCTGGAAGAAGGGCATGTTGATAAGGTCAGTTCCCTGACTAGCAACCTGGTCCGGGAGCTGTACAGCAGCAAGCCCCCTCCAGACAAGCAATTGGCAAACAACCTGGGCAAGTTCATGTTAGATCTTCCCCAAGAGTTGCGTGGGTCAATAATGGATGAGCTAGCTAAGTACGCAGATAGCGACCCCAACGACTACAAGTACCTAAACGTACTCCAAAAGCGGCTTAAGCTTAACGACTCGTTCCGTACCGCCCTAACGGCGCAAACACAGACGATCGACAAGGTTAAGGAAGAGCTTAGTACCTAATATGAGCATACTGGCGCATTTTCCGCTGCCAGTTACCCCGTACGCGCACCAACGAAAAGTGCTGCAAGCACTGAGCAAAGCGGTGAACCCGGAGGGTGGGGAGAAAAAGTTCCTCATCCTCCGGGCCCCTACGGGTACTGGTAAAAGCGCAATAGCGGCTACACTGGCACAGCATGTACGTGCACAAGGCGGTAACGTTCACATGTTAGCGTCGCATAAATACCTACAAAAACAGTACTTAGAGGACTTTGGGTCCATAGGAATGAAAATCCTATGGGGCAAAGCCAACTACGACTGCACGCAAGCGCTTAAGCTAAATAAGCTAAACAGTGACGGTAGCCTGATAAATTGTCATCAATGTTTGGCAAACAGAGCCCCTTCTAGGCCGGAGTACATAAAGCGCTACTGCACCGATACGCGCTACTTCGGGGATTTGTGCCCTTATATAGTGGCTAAAGAAGAAGCCAAGCAATCAACGCTGACCGTGTGTAACTACGCTAGTTTTTTAGCCCACGCGCACTACGCGGAAACGTTTAGTCGCAGAAATCTGCTAATTGTTGACGAGGCGCATTTACTGGCCGCGAGATTAGCAGACTTCGCCAGCACCAAGTTTTTACTGGACCAAATAGGCCCCGACGCGCTCTGTGGCACTCCCCAAGAAGGTCCAGCAGTTACCTACCTAAGCTGGCTAGAGGGACCACTACGCGAAGATCTCGAGGACCAACTAGTGCATTGGTCACAGGAACTAAACTCAAACGTGCAGAACGTGGCTACAGCCATTACCGCTGCAAACGCCCTGATGCAGAAAGACGCCTTATTGGCGTCTATAACAGATACCGCGCAACGCCGGTCTGACCCACCGCAGCACCGGATTGTAAAACTCACAAAGTTACTCGACAAACTAGTGCGGCTTTGTGAAATGATAAAAAACAACCCAAAAAACTGGGTTGTATACAACTTACGAGATGCTAAGGAGCGCCTAATAGCCGTAGAGTTTAAGCCCGTGGTAATCGGCCCCCTGGCCAAACGATACTTGTTCGACTACGGGGATACGGTGCTCTTAATGTCTGCCACTCTAGACAACTCACAGTTCTTGTATGATTTAGGGATACAAGCCCCAGAAGTGGCTACCTTCCTAGATGTTCCCTCAGTTTTCGACATAAAAACACGACCGCTGATAACTATGTTTTGTGGAAGCATGTCCTACAAGCACCGGGACGCTACTTTGCCCAAAGTGGTGAGCACCATTGCGGATCTTTTGGTCAATAAGCACCCCCAGGGAAAGGGCGTGGTACATGCACACTCCTTTAAGAATGTCCGGGACATAAAGCGTTTGTTGCCCAAACACCTTTTGGGACGCTTTATATGGCATACGTCAAGCAACAGAAAAATAGAGGACGTTACCGCAGAGTTTTACGCCGCTACTGATAAATGGCTGATAAGCCCCTCTTGCACTGAGGGGCTAGATGGGAAATACGACAGAGTTAGGGCGCAAATTCTCATAAAGGCGCCGTACCCAACACTAAAAGATCCCCAAGTAGCTGCTCGTAAAGAGCTACCAAACGGGCAATTGTGGTACGCGCTATGCGCGGCAAACAAGATAATACAAGCGTATGGTAGAGGAACACGCAGCAAGGATGATTACTGCGTAACATACGTGCTAGACAGCGCCGTTGCACGCCTGATTCAGTCTACAAGAAACTACATACCAGCTTGGTTTGTAGATGCTTGGAATCGCGCACATTCCGCTAATTGGGAATGGGACGGCTCAAAATGGAACTTACGCGCGCAGTGACGCTAAATCGCGTTCCAAGCGCGCTTTACGTGTTGATACATAGTGCTCAACTTCCTCTAATATGCGTGTGTGAACAGCTGCGGAATCCGCGTCATCAACATCTGCCGGGCGCTCAGGTGTAGATTCTTGCAGCTGCTCTCTTACCGAAACTTCAAGCTCGCTCTCCCTGCCCGCGCTGGGCATCATCGGCAAAGCCTCTTCACAAAAAGACAATTCCGCGGGAATTACGACCAACCCGTTATCGGCACAAATTGCCGCGGTAAACACCGCGGGCTCTGCCCCGTACAAGGCACCGTTGGCATCTCCATAGTGTTTCCGGAGAAGCTCCGCTTCTACGACAGCCCAAGCAACCTCGCCCACCGAAGGCTGCTCAACAATCTCGGGAGTGGCGACTCTCCCATTAAACGCTGCCACCATCGCCTGGAATACACCCGCATCCCACAAATAGGCGGGATTCAACCTAAGCGCTGTTGCTGCCATCAAGCGATCTCGTCCCTCCTCCCCCGGCAAGCAGTCTAAGTCCTCCAAAAAGGACCATACAGTTTCATACTCCCAGGCAGCGTGGGCGCTGCCAGTCAGCGTATCTGCGGCAACACACAGCGTAAGCGCGAAGGACTCGGGGTCTCTAAGAACATCTTTAGCAGTGTTCTCAGCGGTCAAGTTGTAACCTTGACCAACATGACTTTCATATCCCTGGGAAGCGTTGAAATAATCTCTGTTAGCTTGCTGGGGTCAAGTTCCCCATCGGTGGTTATCTCAGACAGTATGTCCCCACCGAACAAATCCTCATAAACACCCGGGTCGAGCTTAAGGAGCTTCTCTAGGCTAACATCGGTTCCCGCGAGATCCACATCTTGCGAAAGAGCGGTCTTAGTGTTGAACACGGTTTCCATAGGAGTCGGAAGACTCTTACCGTAAAACCGTGTTAAGCCGTACAGGCTATCCAACTCCCCCACGGTATCTGCCAACTTTGTCAGCTCAGAGCGTTTAGTTCCTGACTCTGTGAATTCTTGCACCCAGGTGGCCAACTTTAAGTAGTGCTCCTCGCCCGCTGGGGCCGCTTGGCTCCTCGCCTCAATCCACTCTGCGGTTTTAGCCACATCGCACTGTACCAGCCCCGCCAGGGCCATAGTTTTCCGTGTGACGGGTACGTCCAAAGACGCCGCTTCTTTAACCAGCGTACACGCCGCACTGGCCAATTTATCCGCAGATAGCTTCTTCGCATTTCGAAGCACGGCGTCCTCAGCCCTAGCCACGTCCTCTGCTGAACGTATGGGAAACTGTTTTGTTTCCGCCAGGGCGTATACTACGGGTGCGGCTGCCTGCTTGGTTTGTGTAAGCTCAGGAAGCTCCACTTCATATAGCTCCATGGCGTGGTCTATGCGCGCTATTATCGAGGAGTCAACACTCGCCTGCTTTGTGGCATAAGCTTTTGAAAGCAACGCATTTTCGGGTGTATGTACCGGAAACAACCGGTTATCCGGATCCGCAAACGCGGTATTCGGTAAACAAGTTCTAACGTCCTGCCCCACCTCCGCAGTTTTAACGGTGTCCCCAAAACCACTACGCTCAATCACGATTTCTCGGAGAACGTTGAAGGTAGTGTCTGTATTCTGATCAACAATGTGCATTTTAAGCCCTCGATGAAACGCGCGCGCTCTCCCAAAGTATAGGAGTAGTACCAAATGAAAGCCACTCTCAGCGAACTTTTAGCCTTCCTAGTAGCAGGAAGAGGCAAAACAAACTCATTCTACCCCCGAATCATAAACGCATTGCGTAAAAAAGAAACGCCAGGCCTCGGCACAATGGGCGTTACGCTCCAAGAAGACGCCATGGTTCTCCATTACGATCCATGCGTACTAGAAAAATTAGAGCACGGACAGGTAGTCCTAATCCTAATACACGAGGTTCTCCACCTGGCGCTAAACCACATTCCTAGGTTTCTCCGCCTTACCGCTACGGCAACCACAGACCTGCAGCGTCGAAAAATACAAGCAGTAGCTAACATAGCCATGGACTACGCTGTTAATTCCTTGATGGTGCAAGTCCATGAGTGCTCTAGGCGGGACTTGCAAGAAGGTATGGGCGACTTTAGAGCGATCTACCCCACAGATGTTGGTCTCCCGGAGTTCAAGTCTTTCGACTGGTACCTAGCTAACATTCTTAAGGATGTAAAAGTCATTATTGAACGCCTACCTCCTGGAAGAGAGGGAGAAGGTCTCCCAGGGAAATCCCCACAAACACCCCCTCCAGGAAACAAAGACCAAGAGACCGAGCAGCAAATAGAGGCGCTCGAGAGCTACCACCGAGAAAATGCCCCAACCAGCAACCACGAGGCGCTCAGCAAAGAAGCGAACTCCATGACAGCTGATCAGCTGGACGGAACCGCCGATAAAACCGAACGCACATCAGTACGGACGGTTAGAAAGGTTCAAGAAGCTCGCAAAGAGCGCGGGACACTTCCGGCCCAAATAGAGTCCCTATTAGAAGAGCTCTTAGCGCCCCCAGAAATACCGTGGGAACGCGTACTGCGTCGTTACATAACCAACACTAAACGCGTTAAGGAAGTCCGAAGTCGCAAGCGGCCCAAGAGGCGCTATTTAGCCGACCAAGACGATGCCTGCATGTTCCCCGGAAAATCGCAGGACAAAACGTTCACCATAGTGTTTGGAATAGACACCTCAGGTTCTATGTCGGATGACGACATAGAGAAATGTTTGCGCGAACTACAAGGAATGCAAAAAGCGGACGATCAGGTCAACATCACAGTACTTGAGGCCGACGCCAGAATTAACAAAGAGTACGAGATAACACACAAGTCCAAAGTGGACTTTCAAATAACAGGGCGTGGCGGAACATCCTTCGATCCTGTTTTTATACGTGCCCAGGAACTTAAACCTGACGCGGTGGTGTACGCTACAGACGGCTACGCCCCACTACCCCAAGAGAGTAACCGCGTAGCTTGCCCCGTAATCTGGGTGCTAACTCCGGGGGGATGTTACCCCGGAGCATACAGCTACGGTTACCGAGACCAAGGCAACGAACATGAGCAGTACGGAAAAGCTCTCCAAATCAATTCCTGATATCCACAGCATACTAACTCTCAAAATCCAGCGTAACGCCGCTGGGCGACAATACCCTTTCGACAAAATCTATATCTTCCGTGAAGACACCGCAGAAACTGCGCCTAAACTCACCCCGAACAACGCCGTATTTTTGATAAAAGGGGACCTAAAGGAACGCCTTGCTTCGCTATTTTTAAGCAAAGTACGCGTTAAATCTTTGGGTAGGCACGAAAGCACGCACGCTACCAAAGTCGTACCCTCAGGATTAGCTAGACAACTAAAAGAGTTGAAAGACTCGCCTACGGGGGCCCCTCATCCGCTACTAGACAGCTTCACAGAGTTTATAACCGACCCCGACTACGCAGGATTGCCCTGGTACCAGCTAGTGCCAATCCTCGGCAAGTTCAAAGGTTCTTCGTTACGTCCTGCGTATCTCTGCAACCCCCGATGGGGAAACTCATCTCGAACAAACCCCTATCCACGAGCGGCAGCTTACAACAAAATACGGGCTGTAGTTGCTGTGGGAATAAGCCTCAACGAGACCGTTCCAGACAGCGGAGTTCTTACCATAGACGGGGAGCCCTACACCCCGCCGTGCCTATGCTGTACGCGACTTATGCAACATATGAGCGGAGGCTGTGAAATCGGGGGGCGTATATGCCTGGAGAATATGGATTTCGGAGACTCTTCCTACTTCTTGGAAGGCGTGAGACTGGCGGAACGCCTTAAAAATTCCAGCTTGGAAAACATATTAGATTGGATCGCGGAAAACGAACGCAAGGAAGAAGATGACTGACCATGGCTTATAGAGAAACGCTTTTAGAGTGCCTAGACTACACAATACCCTCTTACGATCTCCCTGTAATCGTGGATGACATGTCCCTGTCGTTCCACTTGGGAATACGTAACAAAACGCTGTGGTACCTTGTCCGCGGAGTACAAATACCCGCGGGCGATCAAGCGTCCCTATACCAAGAAGGCTCCATCCTTAAACGAGGTAAAGCCGGAAAGGCCGGAAAACGACGCCTTATTCATATCCCGGATCCGCGGCTCAAGCGCGTGCAAAAAGCGCTAGATACTCGCATCGTACAAAAAATACCTGTGGGCGCACATGTGCGCGCGTACGAACAAGGAAGAATACCCGCAGACACTGCCCGAATGTGTGAGAACGCGGGTGTTCTACTTAGCATGGATTTAAAGGACTTCTTCGGCACAACCCGGAGATCCTGGATCAGAAAGATGTTCATAGAACACGGGTACTCCCGGCATGTTGCCAGCTTAATGGCGCAACTTTGTTGCTGCACTGTTTCGCGGTCTTACATAGACATGGCCACAAAAGAAACTACGAATAAACTCAAAAGCTTTATGCCGCAAGGCACCTGCGTGTCCCCCTCAGTCTCTAACCGGGTAGCTGACCTCAGGTTTGACCAGCAAATCTTGGCGCTATCGGCAGAAGCAGGGTGGCAGTACCTTCGCTACTCAGACAACATCTACATGACACACCCTGAGGTGCTGGATAGGGAAGCAGTAAACGCGTTCAAAGAAATCGTCATTAAGGTGATCAATAGGGCTGGTTGGCGCGTACACAAAATACGCGTAACGCCCAAGTGGCGTCGTCAAGAAGTCCTAGGGCTGGTAGTCAACGAACACGCCAATATCCGCAGCACAGAGTACCGAGCGTTGCGGGCGCTAATACACAACTGCCTCGTTGAAGGGTTCGAAAGCCAGGTAGAGCTGGCGCAAAAGCGTATCAACCGGAAGATCCTTACCAGTGAAAGCTTAGTAGCGCACATACGCGGAAAGCTTTCTTACGTGTCACAAGTCCTTTGTGAATCCCGAAAGAAGCGGCTGGCCGAAGAATTCGAATTGGCTCTTGAGGCAGAGCGTGTTCGAAAAGAAGCGCAATGGCTCGAGGAGGATCTTGCAGACAAGGCCAACGCAGAAAAAGCTGCGGAAGCCGCGCGCAAGAAGCCTTTTCTAGGGCTAAAGGTCTAAATTAGATGCACTCTGAAGAACCGACAAGTACACGTCTAATGGCGTTAGTTCATGAGCACTTGGCGCTAGCAGGGTTATACGTTCATGCGCCCCGTGCCGTGGGCTCAAAGCACGATATCCACGCACACCGGGACGACTTATGTCTCTACGGGCTATACCTGGCAAACCTTTTGGACCGTGCCGTATTTATACGTAGCGAAAGCCAAGGGATCGTTTATTTCCTAGGAAGTTACCCCTTCACTATTCGCGATATCGAAAACTACTTTGACTACGTCGTTACGCCAAAAGATGCCGTACTAAAAACAGGTGGCCAAATACACAGCAGCAAAGAAGTGGGGAAGCTTTTCCACTACTGCACGCAGCTAGTAAAGCTACGTTCCGACGGCTGCGAAAAGCTATGCTCCGAGGGTATTCCTGAGTGTTTTTCGCACCTAGGGGAAGAAGCTCCCGAAGCGCAGTCTGGGTTGCTAGACGCAATGCGCAACAGCTTTTATTTCACCGACATTAGCCCATCACTATTCCGAACAGAGCACTTTCCGCGCAACTCAAATGCTATATGCCTTAGCCCCAACTTACGCACTTGGTCTAGGTACAAGGAAAAGCTTTCACCGGCTTTTTCCAATATGTTGCAGCACGCGGCGAATGCCCTCACAAAGAAGTTCCCAGCATTACAATTAGTTTCGAGCAGAAAAGTCACTTTTGAGCCCTTCTGCGAAAAGATACCAAACCTCCGTCAGATAGACTTTGACGTCTACGATAGGGCATGCACTTATTTCCGGGATAACGCCGTAAAGGCCGCAGCTTCCCGTAAATTCCGAAAAGAGCACTGCTCTCAGTGTGCGATACGCGACGACTGCGACACCACCTGGACCCGTAGAGTCTGTACCGGACAAATACGTGCCGAAGACATAAAGCAGCACGTACTGAAGACAATACAAACCGTGTACGGCGGGATACCTAGGATAAACAACAAACACGTTCAGCGCATGCTGAAGCTAAGTGGCCTAGTGTTCCAGTACAAAGAAAACGGCAAAGGTAGAGGAACCCGCTGCCGGATTCTTAGTGTAGGGCCTAGGGGAAAAGTCATACTCAGTAGAGACTGGGGGTGCGAGTACACTTTCGCAGAGAATTTAGAATCCCTGTTAAGTGTGCATAGCACGCTGCGGAAAGAGTTGGGTAAAACGGACATCCGTCTCACACCCGATCAAAAAAATATATTTCTATATCTTAGCCACTTTCGCGGACTACGCCCTAAGTACAACTGGGGGAGCTGGGAAAAGTGCTGTGGCGTACAAATACTATCTAACGGAACTACACAATTAGGCATATCACGCTGGCAGTATCCCCGGGTACAAGTCGGAAACTACAGCCAACTGCACACCACCCATGTGGGCTTGGATTTGATGCGAGATATGCGCGCAGGTGAGAGGAAATGGTGAGGATCACAGGAAAGGAACTTAAAGACAGCATACCCGAAACGCTTACAGTGGAAATAAATTCAGTCTCCTTAATACCTGATAGCGAACTAGTCATCCTAGAAGGCGAGTGTTCCGAAGGGGTGATTACTATCCCGATATACCGGAAAAAAGTGGCCCGGCTGCTTGGTAAAAACACGCGTAGACGTAAGCCTAACGGGGTAGAGCCTAGTACCGCGCAATCAGCCGCTACAGAGGAATACGCTGAAGAAGGCGCTGAAGAGGTGCCTAGTGAGACGCCCCGAGGGCTGTACGTAGGTAAAGAGCGTAGAAAAGACGGCAAAACACAACGACTAGCAGGCTTTACCAACTCCGGTTCTATAATGAACAAGCCCCCGCGGACGACGCGAAGGGTGCGGCATCCAGAAACGGGGCATAAGGTATGGCCTATTTGGGAGAATATGGGGGACTAATGGCTGATTACTACATACCCTGCCCAAAAGAATTTACAATAAATGCGGCGTATTCCTACACAAACGGAACTCTTAAATCCGTACTCTCTGCAATAGAGTATCAGAGAGACCTCGGTCCCATGCTAACCCTGCAGGGGGACATAAACATTCTGGAAGTTTCTTATACTAGTGACGAATACGGCCGTAATTCCGGCCTGGAATGTAGTCTTATTTATTCGCCAAAAGGGACGCAAAAAGCTTCCGTGAGGGCGCTGAAAAAGAAGAACTACCTCAACTCCTGCCCCTTAAAAACAGCTTCCACAAAGCCGCTTATATACTCCCGCCACTCAGACACAGTTGGGTGGCTCCCGGTATTTTGGTTGGAAGCATACCCCCTCGGAGACGGCTGCAAAGAGCCATCTGACGAAGAGCTCATTAATAGCTTTGCGCGTTTATGGAGCCTAGCAGACTTCAGTGAGCGCTCACCCCTCTTTTCAAATGAGGGCAAGGAGCAAATAAGGAACGCTGCGAAGGGGTCCAGAGGCTTGGCCCGAGAGTCCATCGTAGACTCCCTAGTCAAATCTTGGGTGACCATAATCAACAAGGATTACCACACACTAACTGCTTGGCGAATAGCCAAGCCCAGCAGCCTCCGGGACATCTACCGATTTACTCAAAAAGCGTACATGCTCCCATTCAAGCTTAGGTCTTCCGAAAAAACCGCCCTAGAGGAGGTGCTTCGCTTGTACCAAAAGTGGCCTTACGACAAATGCTGGCGCGACATGCGAAACAACTTGGAGGTTGCTGCAGATACGCGCGTAAACTGGGATTCGCGGCGAAAAATGGATCGGGAGAACCGTAAGTACATAGAAAAAATGCGCCGATTGGGGCTGCGGGAGTACAAGAAGTGGTTCTCTCCGTACATATCCGCAAAAGAAGTCGTTCTTCTGGGGCTTCTCGGACAAGACATAGCCTCCCCCCTAAAGCGTATGCTCACTAACTTCCCCCTGCTAGATGCCTTTGATCCTGATGGAACACCTAACGTCGTGTTTAACGAAAGCGATCATTTCGATGTGAACGTTGCCCAAAAACTAGCCCAATTTTCTACTCTGGGACTTGGAGCTAAATTAGCTGTTCACCTAAAAGCCCGAAAGATCCAGCAGATTTTTCAGGAATTTGAGGCGGGTAATGTAACCCTGCAGGGGTTACTAGATCTTCGCAATATGGAGGACTTCCTAACGGAAGAGCAACGTACCCAGCTCTCTAAACGTATACTAGAAACGCGCGAATACGCGGCCGCCACAGGAGACCGGGAATTGGTCCGTGAGGGGCTACTAGCAACGCTGTAGGTAAGTCTACAGCTATCCGAAACGCGCCTCATACGCGCGTTTCTTTTAGCTTAGAGAGCGGTAATGTCCTTGGAGGGGCACACAGCCTGAAGGTCGCTCAGGGTAGTTGTCTCCGCCGTTTGCGCCACATCCTTAGCCTGCTTAGCTGCCGTGAGCGTGTCTAGCGCAGTCCTCTCGGAAGAGGTCGCAGTTGTGTGCGTCGTAGTGCGCGAAGCACAGTTGGTTGTAGCGGCTGCCAGCTTAGTCGATATTACCCCAATGAGGCCTGTGGAGTCGTTCAGGGTATTGAGCGCGGCTCGCGCTGTTTCCGCTGCCGCGGCAGTAGCGCCAAAATTGTCCGCAGGTAGGTAGTTGGTGAGTTTTCTTATGGACCACTTATCGTCCGGTCCTACCGCTATCTGGGGTAGGTCTTGAGAAACAACAATTTGATCCACTATGTTAGACAGAATGGCTCGAGCCACCGTTTTACCACCAAACCCGTTGGCGTTATTACCCGGCGCATAGGTGACTAGCACAATATCCCCTTGGTGGGCGTTTACCACGAGAGGAGTTTCTCCGACATCGCAGTTGTCACAAGTCACTACATTTACGCTTCCAGCCTCATCAGGATTGACCGATTCGGATCGCACCTGCTCTATTCCACGAGACAGCGATGTAGCTGCGGTATCCAAAGCTGACGTAGCGTTGACCAACGCCGTCT
>CEPZ01072820.1_pt1 | contig 17746 bp, 25 predicted proteins | sample 530461 | NCBI WGS metagenome assembly CEPZ01 (sample SAMEA2620106, study PRJEB7988) | marine metagenome | isolation source: saline water (ENVO:00002010), including | reverse complement strand
CTTGCCATTGCGCGCCTCCGTGAGATCGACGCCCGCCTGCGCGGCGAGATACGCCACCACCGCGCCCGTGCTGAGCTTCAACGCCTCGCCAAGCTCGACGGACTCCGAGAACAGGCCCGCGAGTATCGGCACGACTGCGCCACCGAGGCCGAACCAGAACTTACGCGATCTCAGCTTGCTCATGCTCCGGCTCCCGGCCTGAATATTACGACAGCCGAGGGGAAGGGGGCCGCCGAAGGAGCTCCCACGAACTTGAGCCTCCCTCGTATGAATCGAACCTCGCCCCTCATACAGTAGTCGTGCCACCACGCCGTAGATGTCCGTGCGGGGAGTAGGCACACGACAGTCGCCCCTCGCACGGCCTCCGTGAATGCCTTCTCAACCCAGGCGGAGATCTGCCTGCCATATGGCGGATTCATCCACACGACGCCATCCCACGAACGAAGCAGCGCATCGTCGGCCGGGGTGAAGAACGCCCCGCACTTGGCCGTGGCAGCCGTCGCGCACGCGTCCAGCGTGAACCCGAACTCGGCATCGAGTTCTGCGAAGAACGCGGGCGGCGTTTCCCAATCGTCCTTCGTGGTTATCCCGCCAGGCGTTAGCATAGGCCTAAGCCCAGGGTTCTCCGATAACGCCCTCATGCTCGTTGCCAATCTGGCCGACGCCGATTGAGGAAGTGGCCGCGCGCCGCGTAGGTGTCGAACTTCTGCTTCATCGTCCGCGACACCTGCCCCCGCGTCCTGCTCGTGTCGTATTCCCGCCCCGTGCTGGGAGTCTCCAACAGAAGATCGCTCGCGGCAAGCCACGGATTGTGAGCCGTCCCCTGGAGGTAGAGCTCTTGGTTCGGCGCAGTCGAGAAGCTCCACGACGCGCGGATCGCGTTCGATGCGCTCGGCGACTGCGCCTGCCCGGCCTCCCCTGGCGAGTTGCGGATGATCCACCCGGTGTCGAAGTAGCCGACGCGGTAGAACGTCCCGAAGTCCGGCATCGAGAACGCCGATGGCCTGTCCTGCACGTTCGCCGACACCGCACGGAGGTGGCGCTCGTCCCGCGCCTTCGCCTCGTAGGTATGGAAGTCCGCATCATGCCGGAGCGGAGTCCAGTCGATGAACACGGAGTGGGCGTCGAGCGCGTCGATGATGTTCGCCGACGAACTCCATGTGGACTCCGCCGTGTCGCTCACGAGTTGCCGCGTGAACTGGATGATCGATGCGAGTTCCGTCCTGGCCATCTCTGAGCCTCCCTACGAGCCTGCCGCTGGGGATGCCTCCGTAACAACCCGCATCGCAGGCCTCAACGCCGCCACGGGCGCGCTGGCCCCCTCCTCGACGTCCTCTGAGGCGTCCCAGGTTATCGGGGGCCGTGTGCCATGCTCCTCGATCAGCTTGAGCGTGTGCTGCACGTAGATCGTGTGGTGCTCGGGGTTCAGGAACCGCAGCTTCGCGTTCACCATCTCCCCCGCCTGCTGATCGAAGTCCGCGACGAGGAAGTCCGAGCCGATGCCCAGCAGCTTGAGCGTGTCCTGATACACCTCGAACGCGGGCTCCCAATACTTGCCGGTGGGATCGAAGAACATTTCCGAGATGATCTCCAGGCCGCGCATGAGTGAGGAGCGATGCCGCACGACGGGCGGGTTCGGGTTCCCCGTCTGCTTCGACGTGTCGCTCTTCTCCCACCGCGCGTAGTTGCAGTATTCGCGCGCTTCGAGCAGATGCCCGAGAAGGCGATCGGGGTTCTTCTCGCGATCGTAGACGAGGTGCGGGATGTTCCGCCCCTCGCACTTCTCGCGCCGAAGTCCCTCGTTGATGTAGCCGAGGTGGATGATGTCGCCGCCCTCAACCATCAGGGCAGGCTCGATGAGATCGTTCAGGCTCGGTTGAAAATGCTCGTGAATCGCCCCCTGGCAGAGATACGTCTGGCCCGCCTGCTTGCCCCTCGGAACACGGCGGAACATGCGGATCGGCTTGTCGAAGCGGAAGGGCGCGTCCTTCATCACATGGCACTGCCGCAGGGCGTATCCGTTGAACGTGTTGTCCGTCATGTAGCGGGCCATCACGTAGGGGCTCTCTAGCGTCTCGTCGCAGTCTATCCAGAGAATCCAGTCGCCCGTTGCGTGCTTGATGGACTCGTTCCGCGCCCACCCGAAGTCCCCAGGAGGCGGAACCTCCGGTGGAGCGTCTGGGCAGCGCCCGATTTCGAACACCCCGCCGCCGTTGTGCGTATACGGCTCAGCGATGTGCATAGTCGCGTCTTTGCTGCCCGTGTCAGCCACCCATATCTCGTCCGCGATCTCATCCACGGACTTGAGCATCCGCGCGATGTCGTTCTCGGAGTTGCGCGCGATCACGCAGACGGAGAGCGTGTCGCGGGGACGCATCCGGCGTATCTTCCGCTCGACGTCGGGGACGCCTATCTTCCCGTCGTCACGCCGCCAGTGGAAGATATAGTGGCCGATCAGCGTCGAGCGTTGCGACTCCCCGAGGCGGATGTGAACGTCGTCGAACTCGGGCTTCTTGCCCACCATCTCCTCGATGTCCCGCTTCTCGAAACTGAACTTGTGGCCGCGAACCTCCTGATCCCAATCGAGGGAGTTCTTGTGCATCAGTTCGCGGAACGCGCCCTGCGGAACCGTGCAGAAGATCATGCCGCCGGGGGCCGTCGTGATGGTAGGCTCGCCTTCCAGAGGGATCGTGCGCCGCTCCGACGCCGGCTTCGCGAGCTTCTCAAGCTCCGCAAGGAACTTCTCGGGCTTCTCGTAGTGCTCGGCGATCTCACCGGCGACGACGAGATCGAACGCCCCGGCCTCCATCTCACCCGCAGAGCCGCAGTGCGTCTCGTAACGAGCCGCGTAGGCCCCGCCCTCGAACCGCTCGGTGATGAACTCACGCGCCTGCTCGATAAGCGGCTCCGAGAAGTCCACGTCAAGAACGGTGGCGCAGGGGAGCGCCTTCAGTAGCACGGCCGCGAGGGAGCCGTTGCCGGAGGCGTAGTTGAGGACGCGGCCGTCCCACGTCTCCCAATCGGGGATCGCCCCACGCAGCGTGTGGCCGATCACTTGGAAGCGCGAGCTCGCGTTGATCTCGGCGGCCGGATCGACGGCGTTGTCGAAGTATGACTGCGGGGACTCGTTCTGTTGCCCCTCCCACGCGGCTATCTCGTCCCACGCCGCGGGATCGTCGTAGTGCTTCGCCGCCATCTGCCGCGCCCCGCGGAGATCGTCTTGCATCACGAGCCGCTTGAAGACGCCATCCTTGCGCGCCTTGAAGCGGGCATCGAACATGCCGAGAATCTTCTTCTCCCACTTCTCCGCGACGCGCCCCAAGTCGTAGTCAGTAGCCCACGCCAGGCCGCATCTCTGGGCCGTGCGGTAGATCTGGCACGGCCCCCCATCGGGATCTCGTCGGAGTAGCGCCGTGGCCGCAATCACGAACCTCTCCTGATAGTCGTCCGTCGTGCAGTTGCCCTCGATCAGGAAGCCCGCCCCTGGATGCAGCGTCTCCGGCAGCGCCCCGATCCTCGTGCCGATGAACGGCGTCTCGCACAGTTGCGCCTCGGTGGCCGCGATGCAGCCTGTCTCGGCGAAGTCCGCGACGCCCGGATAGAGCATCAGCGCGCTGCCCGCGATCGCTCGATAGAGATCGTCCTTGGCGAGTTCCCCGAGCCACTCGACGCCCTCAGCTTCCGCGACGATCTCGTCCGCGCGTTCGCAGACGGCCTTCACGCCGGGGTTGTCCTCATACATCGAGTGGTAGCGGCAGATGCCGAGCGTCAGTTCAGGATCGCGCTCCCGCATCTTCGCGAATATCTCCAACAGCGGGGAGCCGCCATCCTTCACGAGCGCACGCTCGGGCCGGGAGATGTGGATGAGCCGCTTCGGATCGCGCTCGACACCCTCGATGGCCGCGAACACGCGATCGCAATCCACGGGATTGATCGTTGCCCACGACACATCACGGATATCGGGAATCTCGCGGCAATACTGCTCAAGGTGATAGTCGGAGACGAACGCGTGGAGATCAGTCTGCCAGGACGCCGAGTAATACTCGGCCGGGAGGCTCAGCAAGTCCTCGTTCCAGAGGATGCGGAGCTTGCAGTCGATCAGATCGGCCCAGTTCATCACCGGGAAGTGCCGCAACGAGATGAACACCTCCGGCTGCCGGGCGCGGATGATGCTACTCACGATGTCGTTGTCGTTCGGGAAGTAGAAGACGCCATCCTGGCAGCGCATCATACACTCGTTGGCGGGCGTCCCTTCGGGGACGTCGAAGCCGGTGTATATGCACACCGTATGCCCACGCCGGGAGAGGCCCTTCGCGAGCAGAACCATCGCCGACTCGGAGCCACCTAGGGACGTGTTCAGTTCGATCGTGTCCGGTGAGAACGGGACAGACGCGCAGTAGAAGTGAATCTCAAGCGGAGCGTTTCGTCCGCGTCGGGCCTTGCTTGGCATTCGTTGTCGCCTTCTTGGTGAGCGCCGCCACCTGTCCGGTGAGCGCGGCGTTCTGCTCCCTGAGAGCGGCGATCTCGTCGAACGGGTTAGGGCAGCCCGCGAGATCGTGCGCCGTGAATCGTATCTCTCGAACGCTCCTGGGGTTGAGAGAGGGCGTATCCTCCCTCAGCCCCGTGAGCAGTTCGATGAAGGCGAACCATTCGGCGTGAGTCAGCGTATGCGCGCTCATCCCATTCGCCCCCGTTGCGTCCCTGGTTAGGCCGTAAAGCCTCGGATCGTGAGATCGCCGTTGAACGACGTCACGTTGAGGCTCGCTGTTGCGGCCGTCGCGCTCGCCACCTTGACGGGATTCGAAAACTCGAAATCCCGCGCGTTGTGGACTTGATGCCTCGTCGCCGTGCCATCGAATGCCAGGATCAGCAGATCGATATGCGCAGCGTCGAAGCTCGCGTGAATGGCCGTGATGTAGTGCGATTTCCCCGTGACGGCGGCATGTGAGACGGCCGCAACCGCCCCCGCCGCCGCTGTCGAGGTAACGCTGAACTCCGCGGCGGCGTCGGCAACCTCCATCCGAACCGTGCCGAGGGAGGATGTCTTCGTCGAGATTCGTTCTTCGACGATCGGCATGAGCCTTCTCCTCGGTTAGCCCGTGATGTAGCCGCGAACCTGCGTGGCCGCGCGCCGCACCTCAGCGGTGTATTCGCCGACGAGCTCTCCCTGCCGGGAGTCCTTCGTCTCGGCGTAGTTCTTCAGTTGGAACGAGCGATCACGCAACGGCAGAACGGCGAGATCGTCGCTCCGTCCGATGATGAAGCCGCGCGCGTCCATCTGTCGACTGTTGATGACACGGAGCGGCGTCGTGGACAGGCCGCTCTGGTAGAGCGTCACCTGCGTCCCGACTGTCTGCTCCGATCTCGGTTGAACGACTGCCACCCCCGGCAGACGATCGAACCCGAGCTTCACCCGAGCGCCGCATACGATGTAATCGTATTCGGCCGCGCCGAGTAGATAGCCCGTGAGTATCGCGTTGTCGATGAAGCTCTGAGTCACCGTCACCGCCGTATGGGTGGAGGTGATCCAGCGCCACATGCCCTTCATGGCTCGTCGTGTCGAGCCGTCCCCGATCGTAGAAGTGGATGAGCCGAGAAGCACGGCGGATTCCAAGTCGCGGATGGCCGTCTCCACGCGATCAGTCGCCTGATACGCGTATTCGGAGCCGACGCCGCCTTCCTTGATCACTGCCTCCATCGTGGCGGACACCTCGATGGGCTTCGCGAAATACTGCACCCAATTCTGCTTGTTCACCCGGACGCGGCTGATGTCGTTCTTGCGATCTTCGCCCTCGTGTTTCGCGTTCGCGACGAAGCCCAACGTCCCACCCGCTGCGAGCGAGAAGTTCGTCGTGCCTCCGAACGCGCGATTTACGAGGATCGAGTTCGCGCCCACCGCGGAGGTAACTTCGAGAAGCTCCTCCGTGGTGTCGAATCCGCCGAGCCGTAGGATGTCGCCCTCCTGCACGTTGTCGCCCCACGCATCCACCTGAATACCCGTCGCGGCCGTCGCGCTGTTGATAGCGCTCGACACCGTGAGGGTGAATTGTGGCGTGAGTTCATCTTCGAGCCAGTTGTGCTCGATCGAGCCGATGGCGACGTTAGCCGCACGAGTCGGATCGCCGATGAAGTCGAGGAACGGGGTAACGCGTGGAGACAGAAGGGAGATGATCGGAGACACGTCCTTCGCCACCTCAACGGTGAAGGCGCCATATGTCGGCTTGCCTGAGAAGGCCATGCCGGTATCTCCTACTCTGCGACGATCACGCGGGCTTCGCGTTCATAATGTCCTGCATCGCGACGACGAGGTTATCCCGTTTGGGAGCCTGTTCCGCCACTTGCAGGGCTTCACTCGCCGGAGCCGGGGCCGCCCCTCCTGGGGCCGGAGCCGCTCCGCTGCCCGCTGCCGCCGGCTTCCGCATGAATGCGTTCGCCTTGAGCAGCCCGTCAACGGTTGCGTCAATCGTCAGTGGATCGCCAGTGGCATCGTATGCAGGTTGGCCGCCTTCTCCGACGGCGAACACGGACGCTTGGCCCGTCTCGACGTCGAACTTCACACCGAGGCGTTTCTCGATCAGCGCAGCGAACGAGGGCTTCGCCTCCTCATGGAGTTGATCCCCCACGCGCGCCATCGCGATCGAGCTATAAGCCTGCTTCAATGCCGTTTCGGTTGATGCTGTCACCGTCTCTAGCGCCGTGTCTTTGGCCGCTAGACGCTCCTCGAATTGGGCTGTGATCTTGTCCACGTCCCCCGTCCTCACAAGGGCCGCGCGATCACGATCTTCCTTGTCCGCTGCCGCCTTCGCATGGATGCCGTCTAACTCTGCGGCCTTGGCCGTCAGAGATTCTAGATCGTGCTTGGTTGCGAAGGTGGCCTCAGCGCGGGCGAGGCGCTCGCCAACAATCCGATCGACGTCTGTTTGGGTGAAAGTAGCATCTCCGGCCCCACCGTCACCGGCTGGCGGATCTGAGGGAGCGCCGTTGTCCCCCTCGGCTCGATAGATGAATGATTGCAGCAGATGCAGAAGCATGAAGCTCCTCCGGTTATAGGCCGTCGCCTTCGGCTTAGGGTTGAGCGAAGGAGCGAGGGCGAGCCCCGCTCAGGAACCCGCCCCACTCCAGGCCCTAATCCCGTTCGTCTATCGTATAACGCACGGGTAGGGCTTCTATCAATCGAAACGCTATGCCACCTCTGATCCTCGCACGCTCGCGCACCACTCGGCAAGATCGGCCTGCCTCACGAGATACGCGCCGCGCCCGTTGAGTGTGATGTGGATCGCGGGGAGCCTGTCGTCGCGGATGATCTGCCCGAGACGCTCGGGCGTGCGTCCTGCGCGCCTCGCCGCCTCCTTCACCGGAAGCAGATCGTCGCCTATGCGATCGATGAACGCAGCGGCGAGCGCGTCCGTGGGTAGCGTGTGGGCGATGGAGTGCGCGGATGTGCTCATGCGATTGCTCCCTCCAGTTCCGCCTCGACTGCGTTCTCTCGAACGTAAACGTCAACGATCCCGAGCGCCCACTCGCGGAGCTTCGGATACCGCTTGGCGAAGGCCTCGGCCGCCGCCGTCATCTTCTCCACGTCTGGATCGGCCGCGTCCACGGCATCGATCAGGGCCTCCATGTGGGGCGGAACTACTGAGATCATAGCGGAGCCCTCTTGTATAGGATCTTCTCGACGAACTCCTCCACACGCCGAGGGAGCGCGTTACTCCCCGTCTTGTCGTAGAGCGGGGACGTGTATGCCGCCACCGACTCCGCAACGAACTCCCACGGCTCCGTCTTGCCGTAGTTGCTGATCTGATCCGTCTTCGCGTAGGCGTTGTAGAGGGCGTCCCTCTCCATCTCATACTTTCCCACCGCGGCGCTGCCAGCATTAAGAGCCCCAATAGCGCCCTCGCCGCCCGCCTTCATCACGGCCTCATCGGAAACTGCCTTGCGGTAGATCCCCTCCACGTGGTGCCCCATCTCATGGCGCACAGTGCCGCGCGTCGGGGCCTGATACCGAGCGCCGACGAGCTTGTCTTTGTTCACAGTCCACTCCTTCTTGCCCACGAGTGGAACAGTGTCAACGTCGATATGGCCGACGCTATCGAGGTTGAAGTAGAGATCCCGCCGGTTCGCAGCTATCCGGTTTGTGTTATCCGCGAAGGCGTGCATCCCGGCGGCCTTCTTGTTCTGCCCCTCGTATATCATCTGGCGCACTTGGAACTTGTTGAGGATCGGGTAGCGATCCACCATCGCGGCGATCTCCTGCGTCACCTCCCGATCCAAGCGCTCGACTTGCGAGAGAACCTCGAAGTTCAGATCCCCGAGGCCGCTCACCTTCGTCGTGGGCCTCACCTTGAGCATCGTCCGCTCTGCGAAGCCCGCACGGGCAGAGGAGGCTTCCGGCAGATTGAGCCATCCCTTCCGCTGCACTTGCGTCTCTTCTCCCGGCCGAAGCTCCGTGATGTCTTTCTTGAGGATCTTGTAATAGACGGTAGGAGGCTCGTCCCGCGCCATCGTGCCGAGTTGCTCTGCCGTCGAGAACTCGAACCCCTCCGGCAGCGCCCCGCCTGCGCTCGGTGTCTCCATCGGCCCCGTAGGAGGTGGCTTCAGTGTCACAAGCTGGCCAGCCATCCCCGCCTGGCGGATCGCCTGAACCCACTCAGGGCCTCGCCACTCAGCGCCTCGATAGAGATCCCCGCCGAGCTTCCCCTGCGAGAAGGCGAAGTTCTCCGTGATGTGGAGGCGCTCCGATGGGCCCTTCCCGCTCACGAACAGTTCCAGATCCAGCGGCGTGAAGTGATCCGCGACGCCGATCTTCCCCCGCATCCGCTGGGGAAGTGCGTCCTCATGGATAGTGAACGTAGCCCCCGCCGGTGGCGGATCAGGCCGCGGCGTTCCCCACTGGCTCGGATCTCGGATGATGTCTTCGAGCCAGCAGAGACAGTTCGGGTGCGGCCTCGGGGGCAGTGATCCCGCGGGGTAGATCCCGGCCCCGAGATCGTAGGAGTTCTGGTGCGCCATGAGATCGCAGGCGTCCCACCGAGCGTGCGATGCCGAGAGGTTCCACCGCTGCCCCTCGACGATCTGCGACTGTGCCGCGCTCAGGGACGAACTCTCCCAATAGGCGACGCTGATCTCCGTGCGCGCCGTCCGCATCGCCTTCGCCTTCACCGACATCCCGCCCGCGCCCGGCCCTCCGAGGACGTGCGCTTCGAGCGTCTTCGCCAGATCCTTCGCCGACTGCCCGCGAGCTATGGCGGCCCCGATCTTAAGTTCGATCTGCTGCACTTGCTCGGTAGCCCACACCGCAGGGGATAGGATCAGGCTCTCCCCGGTGGCCGAGGTTCGGTTGACGAACAGATCGAGCGTGGCGCGGGGGATGTTCGAGAACGTGGCATCGACGCGGGCCGAGTTCGCCTGCACGATGCCGTCCGTGGCCTTCTGGTAGCTCCCGGCCACGTCCACAGCGGTATCAGAGACGCCCTGAGAGACGGCCTGAGCGATCGTGCCGCCGAGTTCGTCGTATACCCTGTCGAGCTTCCGTAGGCGCGTCTGAGCGACGCGTGTGGGCGCTCCTGGCGTGATCTTGTCGAGTCGGAGCAGGCGAGCGGTATCCTCCGCGGCCTTCGCCACCGCGACGCGCGTGGCCTGCGTCACGGAAAGGGATCGCTGAACCGCACGCATCCGCGCGTTGAACAGGCTCTCGTGATAGGGAGTCAGCCCGGCCGTCGCCATGGATCACTGCTCCTCGCGACGGTAGAACCCGGTGAACTCGGCGGACACGTCGGGAATCGTGATCGGGTGGCCCTCCATCGCAGGGGAGTAATACCGCTTCACGGCGTCGAGCATCTCCTGCGGCCCTTGCCATAGCCCTGTGTGGCCGCCTGGAATCAGCACGCTCTCGCGGAGCGGTTCGTAGATCGCCGCCTCGAAGGCGGGATCGTGCCGCAGCACGTCCCACACAACCGACGTGCCGCTATGCGGTAGGCCCATCACTGCGATTCGGCTCATTCGGGAGCCTCCTCTATGCTGCCCGCTCGATGTAGCGGATCAGTTGCCGTCCTAGATACTCGGCATACGCGGGCGGGATGGCCTGCACGAGCTCCCACCTCACCATCCAGTCGATGCCCATCGATTCCCGCCAAGAGGCGATGTCTGTTGGGTAGGGCTTCGTCCACGTCGAGGGATCTCCCCTGCGGCTGCGGTTCATCCCGTTGCCTGCCACGCACACGTAGCCCTCACCGAGCCGAGGCTTCGCGCGCGGCATCTCGGGAGACATCAGGAGGACGTTGCTCTCGAAGCGCCGACTCCGTATGACTCCCAGCCCGAACATATCGCCTCGAAGCGCCAGAGGCGACTCCAGGGGCGCTGCGGGGACGTTCTCGATGATCCACGGGGAGCCGTGATCTCGAAGCCGCGCCCTCGTGGCCTCAATAAGATCGGGGTGCCCCGAGCGGGAGGCTGCCGTAGTGGCCACGCTGAACCGCTGGCAAGGCGAGGATGCCCACACCGCTGCCGCAGCATCGAGGGGATACTCCAAGGCATCCATTTGCACGAAGTCGAACGGATAGCGCGGCTGCGGCACGTGATCGACGCCCACGACATCGAAGCCTGCGCGATGAAGGCCCATCGATGCGCCCCCGGCCCCGCAGAACAGATCGACGAGGAGCGGCCTCATACTCGCTCTCCTTCGTCGTCTTCATCGTCGTCGGTATCGAACGGCGTCTCCGCTTCACGGCCTGCGCGGCCGAGATCGCTCATCTCCTGTGCCTGGTTCTGGAGGTTGTCGGTGAGTTCCGCCTCGACGATCGCGCGCGTCTCCGCGTCGAGATCCTCGCCGATGCGGCGCGTGAGATCGAGCAGGTAGTTCCCGTAGAACGTCGGGGAAGTCGTCGCGTAGAGGCCCTGCACCTGAACGGCCACGGCCATATCCCCCTCCAACGCGCGGAGGTTGAAGTTGTCGGGGTAGTCGATCTCCTCGGCCGCCTTCGTCTCCTGCCCCTGCCACTGGAACCAGAGTTCCGTGGCCGACTGCTCCGCTACTTCCATGGAGTCCGCGAGGGAGGCGAGGACGGCGTTCTGCTCCTCGAAGTCCACCATCTTCGCCACCCCGCTCTCCGCACTCATCGTCGCCTCGGCGCGGATGTCCTTCTGCGTGGCCAGCCGGAACAGTTCCCACCGTAGCATCTGGATGTGCTCGAACGTCTGCGCCGCGCCGGATACGTCGGGGGCGATGAACTGCGGGGGCGCTCCTTCTGAGGGCCACTCGATGATAGAGCCATCCTTGAGCGACTGTTGCTGATCTCCGTCCGCCCCCATCTGCGCCATGTAGTTCACGGCCACCGTGAGTATCTGGAGCATGTTCTTCGACAGGAACGAGTCGGCCTCGCTCGTCTTGTTCGCGATCATCCGGTTGATGCGCGCGAAGTCGGGCATGAAGGACGTCCCGGCGAGTTCGTTCGTGTGATCGTCCTCCTCGGGGTTCTCGAAGCGCGTCACAACGAGCGGCACGACGCCGAGATCATGCTCCCCTCCCTCGGTGACAACGCCCTTCTCCGTCACGATCATCCACGAGTCGCGCGTCCAGATGCGCCAGCGTGCCTCCGACTTCACCTCATCGAGCGGTGTCGGCGCGTGCGTGACGCGCTCCTCGATGCGAACCCACTCGAAGGCCCCGTTCTCGTCGAGATGCCAGTCCACGATCTGCCTCGGGGAGACGTGGACGAGATACGGAAGATCGCCGAAGGCTTGCTGATCCGCCAGGCTCGTCACCTCGGGGCGTAGCTGCGGGGAGTCCACGAGGATAGCAGTCCACCCGTAGAGCAGTTGCCGCGCCAGGACGCCGCCCCAGAAGCGGTTCGCCTCCGTGCCGCGCCTGTCGACGTCAGTGAGCCACTCGACGTATCTCGGATCATCCTCGGGACGCGTGATGCCGTCCTCGTGGCGGAAGACGTGATCCCGATACGTGCGAATCACCGGCCGCACGTAGTTCGGGTAGACGGCGCGCTCAAGCCTGCGCTTGAAGTCCTGCTCCTGTTCCCTCGGCGCGTGGCGGAACAGGTTCTTCGCCAGGTAGGACGAGCCGCCCATGTAGGACGAGCGCAGGAAGTCGTATTCAGGGCGAAGCCGCTGATACTCCTTGTGCGTCTGCTTCATCCGCCGTGCGAGTGCTTCGTTCGCCATCTATCTGCCCCTATATCGGGATGAAAGTGCCGCGCGAGCGGGCTTTGGGTAAAGCCGCGGTGTAAGAGTCGGCGTGAGGGGTAGGGCCTGGAGCGGGGGAAGAGTTGCAGCAGCCGAGCATCACATCGGCGTCATAGGATCGGGCGCGGCGTCGCATCGCGAGCCAATGTTCGCACGCGGCGTCCATCTCGGCAAGCGTAGCGCCCCCGCGCACGGTGTCTCTGAGGCGTGTGGCTTCGGCATCCCACGGAAACATCATGCGCCCTTCGCGATCTGCATCGAGACGCCGGAGTCGTCCTGCTCGATCAGCACTTCTAACCCTCGCACAACGAGCCACTCGATCGCCAGGTAGTCGAGGCGCTCCTCGAAGTCCGGCCGCCCCGTAGCCGCCGCCATGTTCGCCATCCTGTGCATGTCCGTGGCCACCTCACGGGGCTTCCGCCTCTTCTTCGCTTGCTGATCGGGGATGTTGATCTTCACCTGTCGCCCTCCTTCGCCGCCGCTTGATCCCTGCCGCCAGCAGAACCGCCCCGAGGAGCATTCCCCAAGCCAGCCCGAACATCTTCCCAATGAGGGCCCCGTGCCAGAACGTGAGCGGAGCCATGTCAGGCATCACAGCCCCTCCTCGTGCCGCGCCCGCGTGCGCCCCGTCTTCATGTGCTCGACTAGCTGAACCATGTAACGCATCGCGTCCATGCCGTGGTTATGGAGATCGATCGGAACCTCGTCGGGAGAGCGCCCCTCCTTCGGCCCTGGATACTGATACACCTGAATCTCTTCCTGCGTTGACGTCGGATGCCCGGCCGCGAGCATACGGCGATCCAGTTCTACGGACGCGCCTCGATGGAAGAGGATGCGCGGCTTCCCTGTCGTGCCGTCGGCGCGAAGCCGCACGGAGCAGCGCGAGATGCCCTCTCGGATGTCCTTCACCGCAGGAACCGTCTTGATGCCGTGCTTGATCTCCAGTTCCGCCCTGTTCTCCGCGTCGTGATCCGCAACCGTGGCGACGATCTTCTCCTTGATCGGCTCGCCTTCCTTGTCCTTCTCCCCTGTGAAGCTCAGACGGTTGATCTCAGGCCCGAGATCCGAGACGAGGCGATGCGACACGTATAGCTCGCGGTAGAGGTGGAGCTCGTCGTCAGGTGAGAGCGCCCACCACTGGCACACAAAGGGGTTGTTATATCCGAAGTCCACCGCGCGGAAGCGCATCCACTCCTTCGGGATCGGGATCGGATCAATCACGTTCCGCATCGAGTCGAACTCGGAATACACGAGGCCCTCGAAGGCGACGTCCCACCGCCCTTCGAGAAGCATCTGCGCCTCTTTCTCGGGCAGTGCTTCGAGGCGCGCCACGTAGCCGGGATCAGCGTCGGTAAGCGAGGGGTTGTCGGACACCTTCGCAGGGATGAATTGCCGGGAGCGCGCGTTGGGCGTGCCTTCCTCAACCTCGACGTCCGCGCCCCGCCGTCGGACGAACCACTTCACCCGATGCGGCTCTAGCCTGTCGATGAAACGCGTCTTAACCCACGAGTGGCCGACGCCGCCAGGGTTCGTCGCTGAGCGAATCCGGTTGAACAGGCGGGCCGTGTTTCGGTTGCGGCTCGCCATGTATTCGTATTGGTATTGCGTGAACGACGTTAGCTCGTCGAACCCGATGAACGCGAACGCGGCCGACTGATAGCGTTTGACGTCAAGCTCCCGCTGAATGTGCGCGAACACGATGCGCGCGCCTGACGGAAACACCCACGTATGCTGCGCCTCGTTGTAGCGCCCTCGGCCGCCGTAGAGATCCCGTGAGCGATCAATCAGGCTCATGGATAGCTCGGGATACGTCCGCCTGAACAGGATGCCGCGATACTCGGGATGCGCGATGTCTCGCATAGCCTCGATGAGCAGGGCCTCACTCTTGCCACCACCGGCAGCGCCCCCGTAGAGAATCTCGTCGGCGTCGGACTCCAAGAACGCCCACTGCGGGCCGGCGTGAGGAGTCCACGCGTCGAGGGAAGGCTCCCAGGAGGCCGCTGCTGGCGTGTCTATGGCGGCTTCGACTACCACGCTATATGCCCATCACCAATTGCTCCGAGACGCGGCCGTCCCCGTCGACTGCCCGCGTGCGGCCTTCGCCCTCGGAGCGGATGCGCGCGTTCGCCATCGCTGCATACTCGGGGTTCAACTCGACGCCGAAGAACTCGCGGCCCATCTGCCTCGCTACGACGCCCGTTGTGCCGCTCCCCGCGAACGGATCGAGGACGAGCGCCTTGCCGCTGCCGTCGTTGTTGGGGCAGCCGCAGTTCGGCGCGAATCCGATTGTCTCCCGTTCCCCGGCCTTGCAGCCCACAAGGTAGAGATTCGCCGAGGTGCGCGGGACGCCCTTTGCCACGAACTCCGCAATGCGGCCCTCATCGGCGCGATTCTGCCCTGTCACCTTCACCTCGCGCACCCACCCCGCCCCGCACGTAGGGCAAGCCTTCTGCGGCGTCCCGGCGAGTATGCACGGCTCGACGAGCTTCGGCGGGAACGTCGCGAAGTGGGCGTCTGGGAACGGATGCGAGGGGATGTGCCACACGCTGCGCTTGTTGCGGCCTGCATGGTGCAACCCCGCCCTGCCCCGATTGCCCGGCGCTTTCCCGTGAAACGCCGCTATCTCGGCCTCTGATACCTTGGCACTGCGCCGAGTCGCTTTCGGAAAGTCGTGAGGCTCCCGCACAGCCTCAGCGTCGTAGTAGTAGCGCGGCTGCTTCGCCAGCAGGAACACGAACTCATGCGCCGTCGTCGGCCTGTCCGTGACAGACTCAGGCATCGGGTTCGGCTTCGCCCACACGATGTCCTGCCGGACTATCCACCCGTCGTCACAGAGCGCAATTGCCAATCTGTGCGGCACGAGCATCTTGCACTTGGGGCGGAAGTCGCCTATTGGGCGAGTGCGTATCGCACCACGATACTTACGCTTCCCAGGCTTCCTAGTAAGGCCAGATGACAGCGCGCCAGGCCCATCCCCCGCAGACTTCTCCCCCGAGTGGCCGCCAGCGAACGAGTCACCAAGATTGAGCCACACCGTGCCGTCGTCGCGCAGCACGCGGCCCACCTCTCGGAACACGTCCACCATAGTCGCCAGGAAGGCGTCTAGCGAGTCCTCTGAGCCTATCTGCCCATCGACGCCGTAGTCACGCAGGCCGAAGTAGGGCGGCGACGTCACGCACGTCTGCACGGAGCCGTCCGGCAGCGGGATCGAGCGCGCATCGCCAACGACTACACCCATCAGTCGCCCCCTGGCGTGAGGCCAAGCAGGAACAGGCGATGCGCCTCGACTGCTTCCCGCAACATCTCGAAGCAACGCGAACGCTCCCGTATCTCCGCCCAGGGTGTTGACAGCGATGCCTGGGGCACAGCGTCCTGCGCCGCTACAAGTGCGGCCGCGGCATCCGCGATGTCCGTAAGCCACGAGCGTTCCTTCTGCTCCCTTACACCCATCGACGCATCTCCCTGAGATCGAGCAGATAGCTGCTCTTCGCGTTGCCGAGCCTGTCGTTGCGCCGGTTCGGGTATTCGTAGATGCGTAGTTCCCCACGCCCCGCCTGCTCCGCGAGCTTTGACACGGGGGCCGTCCACACGCCTTGCTTGGCGGGGACGATCTCGCCGTGCTTCACCTGCTCCTCCCACTCAACCCAGAACGCGACGGCCGTTGCCGCGTGCGAGCCGCCAGGTATCGCGTAGCTGCTGAGCGCGTGCGTGTTGATCGGCACGATGTCGGGTTCCGTCCCGAACGGCGAGAACACGCACTTCAGATCGCAGACGTAGCAGCGACGCCCCTCGGTGTATATGAGATCGGGCAGCGTCGGATCGAGCGCCTTGCCTGGGTTGATCGAGAACGCAAGCTCGTGGGGGCCACACACCTCCTCGACGAACTGCTTCTCCCACCGCTCACCCTGCGCGATCCAGGCGGCCTTGTCGTTCACGTCGCCCTCGAAGGGTTCATGGATCATCTGCATCGTCCGCTCCGCTTACCGCTTCGAGTGCTAACGCGGTTATCACCGCGTTAGCCTCCATAGCCCCCTCGTAAAGCGAACACACTTCAGCAAGCCCGTCGCGCAGGGCCAGGATAGTCTCAGCCTGCCGCGCGAGGCGCTCCTCCAAGATGCGCCACTCGTCGGAGCAGCGGAGCCCTTCGTCGATAGCCATCAGCCGTTCCTCTTCCGCTCGGGAACCTCGACGACGCGGATCGCGAGATCAACGGCTCCCTTGTGCTCCACGGTGTCCGATCTGTCCGCGCTCTGTATGACTCCCAGGGCCGCCCTGAGCCGGACGTGCATCGGGATCGGGTTCTGTTGGGAGTCCGTGGGGCGCATTGCCCCACGGACTACCTGATACGCTTCGTGGAGGGCGTCCTTCTTCACTTCCCGAGCGAGCTCGTCGAGATAGCCGTTGTAGAGTTCGCAGTTGTGTTCCCAATTCCAGATCGTCTTCGGATCGATGCCCTCTGTTTCCGCGACGGCGAGCTTAGACTGCCCGGCCACTCGTGCGGCGGCGACGCGCATCTTCTGGGCGCTGTGCCGCCGTTTCTTCTCGGGAGCTTTCGGCAGGGTTTTCGGCATCAGCCTGCCCCCACCATCGGCCGCGAGATCAGCTTGCCCTCGTGCGCTCGGAAGTTCCTCGGCAGTGGCTTCGGGAAGGCGAAGCAGGCGGCCTCTTCGGGTGCGTAGCCTAGATCGATCACCTTCGCGCGGACGGCAAGGAGCCAGATGATGTCAATCGGATCGTTGAGATCCGTGTAGAACGCGTCCTTATCTCGCCGCGACTTCCTCCGCATCAGCCCGCTCCCTCCGGCCCCTTGCAGTCGCACGCCTTGGGCGCTTCGTCCTCACTCTGCCGCTCCATGAGGGCGAGGAAGTGGAGGCCCCCATCGCTAAGTGGCTCCATGATCGGGCTGCCCACTATCCGGTAGCCCTCAGAGTAGCGGAGCTCTAGATCGTCCTCTAGCTCGTCGTAGCTTCCGAGATACTCCACTCGATGCTCGATCACCTGGAACCGGATCGCCTCTCCTAGCTCACCCATCACATCGTCTCCAACAGGTAAGCCACCACCTCGCGGTAGGGATCGGGGTTTTCCTCGTCATAGGGCATGATAGCGATGCGAGGCGTCGGCGGTATGGTTCCGCCGGTGACTCTCCCCGCGAACGCTGGATAGAAGCGCCGAATGTCTGCCTCGTCCTGCACCGCACGCCAGTGGCGTTTGGGGTTCTTGAAGATGTCCTCGTGGCCGTCTCGATATGATCTGCCCCGGAGGCTCATCCTAGCTGCTCCTCTCCGAGCCACTCCCACTCGTCGGGCCGCTTCCCGCCGTCGTAGAGGTTCGCGTGCCCTTTGGCGACGAGCCCGCGGTTCACGTCGATCATCTCGCCGTCTTCGCCCATCACCCAGAGGGTGGCCATGTAGCGGCCGTATTTCCCCGTCCGCTCGTCGATCTCACCCGAGCGGCGGCGAATCTTGTGCGTCTGGATCAGCACGCCCTTGGCATGTTCTGATGCGAGAGTAGCCCGGAGGAACTCCTTCGCACGGACACCTTTGCCCCGCTCCGT
>CEPZ01023395.1_pt1 | contig 17782 bp, 21 predicted proteins | sample 530461 | NCBI WGS metagenome assembly CEPZ01 (sample SAMEA2620106, study PRJEB7988) | marine metagenome | isolation source: saline water (ENVO:00002010), including | reverse complement strand
CATTCTACACGGATTGATATCGTTTTCAATCCAACTTTTTTTGGCCCATTTATTCTTTAAACGCTTTACCTCTAACATGTCAGATTCATATGAAAAAAAATCACACAACTTTTCATCAAATTCACAAATTTCAACATGCTCTAAATCGACAATTTCACCATTTACAATTTCTTTCCAAACCCAATAAGGATTATTTTTGTTTATTCTTGGTTGAATATCATCAAAAGCTATACATCCTCCTTTTTTTATTTTTGAAAAAATGTTTATAAAATCTTGCTTACAGGGTTGATATTTGTGACAGCCATCAATTAAACAAAAATCATACTCCTTTTCAATAAGTGGCACAATCTTTGTTGAATCTCCGCAAATAAAGTTTACATTATCGAGGCCGCACCGTATATGTAATTTCTTGGCCCGGGCCTGGTGTGATGCGGACACATCAATTGAATCAACAAAACCGTTCAATTCCCCGTCTTTTAGGGCTCGGGCGAAATACAAAGATGAAAACCCAGTGCCGGTACCGATTTCCAAAATATTTGAATATTTATGCTCTCTGATTAGGGAATATAATGCTTGCGCTTCACACACTTTAACGGCTGCACCGGTGGTGTCAAATAATTTATGTGGGTGCCACCCTATATTATAAAGATCATTCAATTCTTTTTTATATTTTTCTACAATTTTTATTATATCCATAAATTTATTTCTCGAGATAAAAGATTTCTATTATAAATAGTTCATAGATTATTTCACATTATATTCTCAAAAAAGTAAAGATACTTATCTGCAACTTGTGAAATATTATCTACTATAATATTATTTTTATAACTTACATAATTTTCGCACAATTCTTCAATTTTGTCAATTATTTCTTCCTTTTTTTCAAAAAGCGCTCCTCCGTTTTTAACTATTTCTGGATGGCCGCCGCTGCGTAAGGCAATTGCTGGAAGACTGCAACTCATTGCTTCAATTAAAGAATTTGAACATGGATCATTTTCACTAGCTGTAATAAATATATCACTATTTTGTAAATTTTTTGCCACCAATTCTGTTCTTAACGCCCCCAGATTTCTTATGTTATTAAATTTATACGGACTTCTTCCCATGAAAGAAAATTCATATTTTTCAAAATCTAACACATCGTCCAAATATTTATATATATTGAATCCCTTTCTTATATTGTTTGACCAACTTGAAGCTATTATCTTAATTTTATGTTTTAACTTGTCATTTTTTTTTGCATTAAAAATTGTATCGTCAACAGCGTTAACAATGACGGTATGCTGTTTGCTGCCAATATTTAAGCCTAATTGTAAATTCGCGTTTCGAGACCATTTACTTTGAAATATTACCGCATCTGCACATATGTTGTTCAACTGATATGCAAATAGATCTCTTTCATCGCTCATATTATTATAAAGCCTCATCGGCCCATCGATTCTATGAACAAACTTTGTGTCTTCTTTTAGATGCTTTTTTAAGAATAAAACTTGATCAATTTCTTGATGACTGTTAAATAATATTATATTAGCTTCGCGTGGATCTTCGACATAAACATTAATAAATTTAAATTGCTTTTTTAAGGCTTTTAAAAATTGATTTCCTCCGCCAGTGGGCTCATCAACTAAGTTATTTGTTATGTAAACTTTCACTTAACCTATCTTCCTGTCTAATAAATTTTGTTAAGATCCACATAATCACTTTTTACAGCTGTCTCCGGACGTATAGGATTTTTTTTCCAATTGCCACATTCGTCAACCGGAGGATCCCAGCCCGCGCCTTGAGCAGCGTCTTCAATTCCCACAGGGATAGTACGATTTTTAATTTTTTCAAGAGCATCTTCATAATCTATAATTTTATAGTATCGATAATCTTCCTTTGGAGGCCAATATTTACCATATCTTTTATTTCCTCGAATTCTTGCATTTGTTCCGCGAGGATCAGTATATATGACAGATGCAATTGGATACATTGGCATAACTTGCCACAAGCGTTTATTTGTCCTCTCAAGAATCTGATTAACTTTTTGCAGCATCTTAGTTTCAGAGTCTGGTCCACCTTCGAATTTTTCATTTTCTTCTTCCCATGGGTACATCATCTCTAGAACTTGTTTACTGAACATGACGTCGCCGGCGCCGCTAACAGGGTATTTTTTAAAATTATAAACAAATTTAAACTCGGAGTCTCCGATCAAATTCGAGAACATCCCGCCTGCATTTCTAACATTTCTCTGCGCGTCAAAAGAAATAGAACCAATATCATCATACTTTTCGTAGAGTTTTACATAATCTTCCAACCAACCATTCTTAACTGTAAATTGGATGTCACCTTGAACCGGGCATATATAATCTCCTGTTGCCTCTCTTACAATCATGTTTAATGCTTTGGCGAACTCATTTGCAGGATCTCTTTTTTCCTGCCTAATAACTTTAATGCCTTGCTTTTCTTTTTCTTGCAAATACTCTTCTGTACCTTCTTCTATAGAAGCATTGTCTATGAGGATAAATTCTTTATTTTCATAATCCTCTGTACAATGAATCAAAGATTCCAAACAGCTTTTCAAATAAAAAAGCCTATTACAATTTACAACTCCAAAAGTCACTCTAGGTAAAGACATGTTTTCTCCTTTATATTTTACCAGTCAATCTCGCCTTTTCGAAACAAGATAACAGGTTCACCTTCTGAATAAAATGTTACCTTTTCCCACTCGGGGTTTTCTTCGCAAAATTCGTTGACAGCCGTCTTAACTCCCTGCTTAGAAGGATCTACATCTTCTCTCTTGACAAGTGTTTCGATATGCTTGCACTCTTCAATTTCAGAAAAATACTGATCTTTTTTCGCGTATTTTCCTTCATAATCATCACAGACAATAACCCCTCCTGGTCTTAAAGCATTTGCCAACAGTGGAAGTTCTCTACTAACTGTGTAATAGTTATGATCTCCATCTAACAATATTACATCAAATGTTATTCGACATTGAGACAAAAAATCCAAACTAGTAGTTTCATAAAGCATAACTTCTTGTTCACCCTCTTTTAAATCCATATATTCAACTATAACTTTGACATAATCTCTTAATAATACGTCAACTCCGATATATCTGAAATTTTTGTTATTAGCTGAATATCGTTGCGCTAATGGGAATAAAGTCTGCCCACTATGGACTCCTATTTCCAAGATTACTGGTTTCTCAAATTGGCTGCTAAACTGGTGTATCCAAGGGATATATCCATGGTATGCCATATAAAATCTCCTTTATTTTCTTTCTACTAATATATTTTTGTCATAAAAATACAAATAATCAATCTCCGTCTTTAAAAAGCAATTAATAGCATGCTCCGGAGTTTCACATATAGGTTCACGATCATTGAAACTCGTATTTAATAATATTGGAACGTCTGTTTTCTTATGCCATTCTTTAATGAAGTTGTAATACCATTTATTGTCGTTTTCTGTAACGGTCTGCAAGCGTGCTGAACCGTCAATGTGAACGACAGCGGGAACTTTATCTTTCACGCTTTCCTTAAATTGCAAAACAAAACTCATATAAGGGCTTGGGCGGTCCTGAATAAACCAATTTTTCACCTCTTCACGAAGAATCGATGGAGCAAACGGCCTAAACCATTGTCTATGTTTTACTTTTTCATTAATGATTGCTTTCATATCAGGACTTCTGGGATCTGCCAAAATACTTCTATTCCCTAGAGCCCTTCTTCCAGATTCTGAGCCTCCTCCAAATACAGCAACGATATTCTGTTTGCTCAGCAGTTCCACAACATCAGAATCTTTAACTTTTTTAAATTTAACTTTATCCTTGTATTTCTTTTTTTCAGCAGATATGTTGTCATATGAAAAACCAAGATACGGACTGAAGTTGTCCTCCCATTTAATTCTAGGATTGTTTAATATATGGTGCCAAGTGTATTGTGCTGCGCCAAGCGTCAGCCCTCCATCATGGGGAGTTGGCGTAACATACAGATTTTTATCGGGGAACCAATCAAACATTTTACCCATTACTACAGAGTTTAGTGAAACTCCACCTGCGAAGCAAATGTTTTGATGATCGTGCGATTCTAAAATATAATTCATTAGCCTATGCATATAAATTTCAGTTGCTTTTTGCAGACCTGCAGCGAGATCAAACCTGTCTTGTTCGCCTTGCGCGGCGATTGCCTTCCATTTATGCAAATAGGAGTGCTTCGGGTCCCTACCAGGCACAACGGCGCCTCTAGGCTGCCCTGGGGCCCTCGTAGACGCTACTACTAAATCTGTTGTCAACATCTTGTAGAAATCATCAAAATATTTCTCAGGATCGCCAAGAGCGGCCATAGCCATTATTGTCCCTGCCTGATGACCGTACGGCCACCCAGACTGCATCTCAAAAACATACCTTGTTACCCTAGTCCAGACACCTCCAATGTTTACCTGATTAAATGGGAAAACTTCGATTGGTTCAATTTTATTACCTTTGCCAGACCAAACAGTAAATGAGGTTGTATATTGATCAGCTGATTCAATACCACCACCATCCATAGTTATAATTAACGACTCATCAAAGTTGCTAGAAAAGAAAGCATTTGCAGCGTGACATTGATGATGCCCGAACACAAACATCTGACCTCCATTCTCTTCGATAATTTTCTTTATCCTTTGATAAGATTCATCATGATTCTTCAATTTATCTATAAGATGGTTTGTAGCAAAATATTTTATATCACCACTATCTTTATATTCGTCAAAAAGAAATTGCACACCGTCACCGGAGGGCTCTTTTTCTCTAATGTATCTTTCATATTCTGCGTGTACAACAGGCCGGCCATCTTCTAAGATACAAAATGAACAATCATGTCCTGACCAAGCGCTAGCAACTTTCATTTAATCACCTTTTTTAATTCTATAACTATCATCATCAAAATGTTCTGTTGAAAATTCAAACAACTCTGATTTTTCAAGAGCTACCATTTGATGTCTTAACCCGGGATATATATAAAAATTTTCACCTGGATTCAATATCAATTCTTCTGCTTTCTCAATATCATCTTCTAGCCCATATTTTACCAGAAGTTTGCCAGATTGTAAATAGAAAACTTCATCTTTTAATTTATGATGATGCCAAGAACATTTCTTTCCTTTGTTGAAGAATAGGAGCTTACCACAATATTCAGGCTTATTAACAATCCACAATTCGTAACCCCATCCTTTTGAGACATATTTTATTTTTGGTGTTTTATTAAAGTTCATCAAAAAGATCTTCCTTTATTTGTTTTTCACCCCTAAAAAATATCTCACTCCACTGGCCTTTGTCATCAATAAATATATCGGCTTCTGGTTTACCTAAATATAATTCGTGAAATTTTGCTCCCCATTCTGTTAATTGTTCATGAGTAAAATTATAAAATTCATTATATGCAAAATCTCTATTATTGTCGCTTCTTCCCATTCCTCGAGCTGTCATATAAATAATTTTATGACCTGCATCATAAAGCTTATTAACTTTGTCTATTCTATCTAAATATGGTTCAGCACGTTCATAGTTACCATCCGTGTTAGAGCAAACAGTTCCATCGATATCAAAAACATAAATCATATCAAATCCTCTCTTTTTATAGCATAAACACCCAGCTGACAAACTGAATAAGTGGCGCACTCATTTGCAAACTGAATTGATTCTGACATATCATTACAAGACAGATAAGCCGTTGTAAGAGCAGCTAAAAATGTATCACCTGCGCCGCAGACATCAAACACATCAACTTCTTCTGTTGGAAACTTCTTTCTTTCATTAAACCACATAGCGCCGTTTTTCCCAAGAGTTATAATTAAGTCTGAAAACTTCGGTAGGCTTTCCGAATGTCTAAATTCTTTTTGATTAATCTTTACAATACAATTTTTAAAAACTGATAAATCCTCTCTTTTTGAATCTACAAAAACAGGACAACCAGAGGCCTTATCTAGAATATATTTTATTCTTTTTGGCGTTAAAAACCCTTTATCATAATCAGAGATAACTAAAGCATCATATTTGTTAAAGTCTATATTATCAATCTGTTCATCAGTTATAGACTCTATTGACTCATGATCGCCCTCATCGACTCTTAGCAAATGTTGCTTTGTTCTTTCATCAATGTATCTTTTTTTATTGATCTCTTGTTTATTAACTATGCTATCAACTTCGTTGCCAAGTCCCTTTAAGTTGGCGACAACATTGAGTGCCATGCCATTTTTCTTTTCCGTCCTCAAGAGTTGAAAAACTGGAATTGGGGCTTCTTGGCTTAGTCTTCCACAGTTGCCGAAATGATAGAAGTCTGTACAACTATCGCCTATTACTAGAATCTTGAATGATTTTACTTGTTGAATATCCATCTATGTACTCAAATATTTTAACTTCTGCTAGGTTGAACCCAACGACATCTTTAGATTTATAGTCGCCTCCTTTAACTACTATATCAGGATTTAAGGACTTTATTAAATCATAAGGAGTCTCCTCTTCAAAAATGTGAACTTCATCTACATAGCGGCAAGATTTTAACATAAATCTTCTATCATTTTCAGAAAAAAATGGACGATCTTCACCTTTTAATTTTTTAACGCTCTCATCACTATTCAGTCCAACCACAACATACCCCAAATTTTTACAATATTTTAAAAGCTGTATATGTGCTGGGTGCAGAATGTCAAAACACCCATTTGTAAAAATTGTTTTCACTTTAACAAACTCCTTGCTTTTTCAATTATCTCTTTCTCGTCATGGTTTAAAGCATCCTCGTCGCACTCAGGACATTTAATTTTTAATCCGCACGGACCATGGCTTGCTATGTTTATGTAATTGTTTTGAGGATAACATACCATTTTTGGACTCTGGTATCCTGTTAAAATAATCAACGCATTTGAATCAACTGTAGTAGCCGCATGCGAGAGGCCGCCTTCTGCACTTAAAAACAATTTAGAATATTCTATCAATTTGCTAGCTATTCTAAATGAAGTCTTGCCAGTTAAGTCAGTTACGTTGTCAAGAAGTTTTGTGTTGGGTGCACCAATTTGTACTATTTGATAATCTTTAGATAAGTCATCAACAATTTTCTGCCATTTTTCATAAGGGTATGCTCTGTTCGGAGTGTAATTCATTTTTGAATATGGTTCAATTAAAATAAAATCCTTCTCCAAAGTATTAGCAGTGGCTTTTGTCAATTTTTCTTCGTCTTCAGAAAAATATAATTCACATTTTAATTCCGGCTCCAATATATCATAATATTCGCAGGCTTGAGCAATCATATGCTTATCATATCTATGAAGCGCGCGGATTGGAGTATCTTGTTTACAATAATTCGTTTCTTTATTATTCAGTTGAAGAGGAAAAAATGTATCTTCTTTTCCTGCAGGGTTTTCTTGAAAAATATGAGGATTATTTTGGAACACGGCACTTTGAACCATAACATTATGCTGGCCATGGTTTTCATAAGGCAAACTTACTTTGTCATATTTTTTATAGACCTCTCTTGCAACAGCAGTCCAAAGCAAGTACCCTCCAAGGCCCACCTCAATCACCACAATATTTTAAAAGCAGATCGTATGCATCGTTCGCATATCTTTCATAACTTGTATGTTTTAATACAAACTCTCGCGGAGTTCTATTAACTGTGAGATCTCCATTTAAAAATTCTTTAATTTTTTCAACATAAAGTTCCGCTGCATTATCATTTCTTTTAAGGTATTTGTCTGTCATTCTATCTGTGTCGTGAACCCAAAAGTTTTCATCAAAAATACTTGGAGTATTGTGAGGAGAACCAATTATTGGAGTGTCCATGTGCATCGCTTCATATGTCGCTATTCCTGGACATTCGTCTAAACTCATATTAATACAGCATTTACACTTTGTTAACTCTTCAAAATACTCAGAACGTTGATATTGCCCGTAAACAACCTCTTTGTAGGAAATATTATTTTTTTTCAATAAAGAATACAACTTTTCTTGGAACTCGTAATAATTGTCATCATATCTTCTCTTTTTAGAGTACATTAAACAATCATATTCAGCTTTCTTATTTTTTATATCTTCTTCACTGATATCAAACACAATGCACTTATCCAAATAATCTGCCTTCTCTCTTAATTCTTCTCTGATAAATTTTTTAACATGTTCATTGTAGAACTTAACTTGATCTAAATACAAATCAAAGTCTACTGAACTGAGAAACCATTCGTCCCACTGATCAGAGGCTCCAACGTCCGGTTTGTCCAGTAGTATATTTTGTCCAAAAACAAATTTTTTATCAGGCCATTTATTTTTTAAATAATAATAAAGTCTAGGATCAAACCCTTTCGCATAAAACCAAAAAACATCAAATTTACTAACCTGCTCTTCCGAGGTTATATTATGTATTGTGTCAACAAAAAAACGATTAAGCTTATCTGAATTGAGCGAATTTACATGATGTCGATAACTAAAACCCGGTCCGCGATCACCACCAGGCATTGAACACATCAAAATATTATATTTTTTCAACTCTGTCATATGGTTGTTTGTTTTTAATTACTTTTTCTATTCTTAACTGTTCACCTCTAGACACTTTATCAACAGAAAGAGGATTTCTTCTATTATAAGTTAAGAGAATATCATTAACTTCATAAAAATGATCTGGTCCGGACATCTCAACCATTGGAAACATTAGTGCCTGATCAAAAGTGTATTTGTAATGTTCGCCGTCTTCATCGAGAAGATCTTCTGTTTTAATTTTGTCATATAATTTTTTTCTAAACGTCCTCAAATGTGAAAAATTATGTCCTGCAGCATTGAAATGTTTTCTTATATTTTTTTTCCATATTGATGCATCAATTTCCGGTTTTTTAACCAAACCTTGAGCATTGTCTATATATGAGCCTGCAGTTATCCAAACATCGTCATTGTAAATGTCATTAAGTTTCGCCAAAACGTTCCTATGGGCGAGCCAGTCGTCCCCATCTAGTAATATTATTATGGTATCTTCTTTTGACTCTGCTATACAATGGCAAATATTATGTAAAGCTTTTTTATTTTTTTTATTGCTGATAATTCTTATTTTATCGAAGTTATTTTCTTTAACTATTTCTTCAACTTTCTCTTTTGTCTTATCAGTCGAAGAATCATCAACATAAAATACGTCATAATTTTTATAATTTTGTTCTATAATAGAGCGCATGTTGACATTAACCCAGTTTTCATTATTATAAGATGGAACTACAATTGTAAAATGATTTTCTTCTTCTATGTCTTCTACCGGGTGCAATATGTTATCAATCCCTTCCCAAAAAACATTTGTTCTTTTACGAAGGTAAGATAAAGCAGTGTCCTTGTCCGCAAACCATGGCTCATCTTTATGCTGTACATTGTCATTTAAAACCAATTCACAACCCAAAAGTTTTGCTTCTATTACAAGACGTGGACACGTATCTCCTCCTAGAGGCAAGAAGATCAGTCCTTTAGACTCTGCCAACTTTTGTAAAAATTGCTTATGATCAAGTCCCCACACCAGCTCATACTCTAGATTGTTTTCCTTAGCATATTCAACTGCAGAATCAACTCCCTTTATCCATGATTGAGAATTAAGAATAATCCATTTATCATTTTTGTTAGAAACATCATAACTTTCAATCAAGTTTAAACTTTCATCGGATAAAACAGAAGTTAGAACTTTATTATCTCCGGAAGACAAAAATGGAAACAGTTCTTTATATATTTCTTTTTGCCCTTCAGACATCCACCAGTTGGTTTTTGAATAGTTTAGAAATATAGAAACTAGCTTTCCTCTTTTACTATTTTGACACTCGCATTTGCCTTCAATTTCTATATGTTTCTCTATGGAACGATATTTACAAAACTTATAATCATATTCCAAAACACTATAGTTCAAATTTTGTGCAGCATATAATAAACATTCATCAGACAAGCTTGAAAAGTTTGCAAAGATCCAAAAAAAGTCCTTTCCCTCCGACATTTCCATGGGAGTTAAACTATTGCAAAGAATCTTATACGTAGGTGTTAAGCTTTTTTCGATTACAGCTTCTGTGGTAAGTTCTGCGCCGCCGACGTAATGCTCAACAAAAGCATCTGCTGCAAAAATAATCATTTTTGACTGGCTACCATTTTCTCGAAGAAATTATTTACTTCTTGTTCGTTAACATGTCCACAAGCGGTCAAACAAGAATCTACAAATTGTTTATATTGATTCTCTTCCGAAAATTTATTCAAAATATGTTTTTGAAGAGTTTTTGCCATTTTCTTATAAGTTCCATAATTCTTATACACATCTCTTATCTTAGATTTGTAGTTTCCTTGATGAGGGTAGCACCACATTGACTCTTGAATTAATACATTTTCCCAAACTGCTTGTTTTGGAATAGGCTGCAGAACATAATCAACTGCGGCATAGTGAGGTTTGTTGAAAATTTTGTTTTTCCTCTTTTTGTCTTTAGTAGGAATGTATAAAAAGTCCAGTTGGCCTCCCCAAGAAGGGGCTACTACTGGCAAAGCGTTCTGTGTGGCTTCAAACATTGGTAGTCCAAATCCTTCACCGTGCGCAAGATTCACCAAGCCCTTAATTTTTGGATTCTGATATAGTCCTATCATTTCTTCTTCGGACATGTCGCCATGAAGCAAATATACTTTACATTTTCTATCAGGAAAGCTTGACAGTAACATTTTTAAATTGTCGCGGCACTTTACCTTATCCATTATACAGTTGTTAGCGAACAGCACTTTTAATACTAGGCCGACCTCGTCATCTTGGAATTCTTCAATAAACCAAGCTATTGTATTTTCTAAGTTTTTTCTTATACTCCACTGTGCCACTGATAAAAAATTAAAATCATAATCCAAATTCAAATCAATTTTCTGCGGTGATGTTGCGCGTACAGCATAATTTACTACATCGACTGGAACAGGGCACTTGAAATTGGAAAGAACTTGTCCTGTTTGTTCATTTCTCGCTTCATAGCGCGTACTTTCAAAACCATATTTTGCATGCTCAGAAATAACAATAATTCTATCCATTTCTATTGATTTTTCAATCCACTGTGCTGAAATTCTAGTCGTTTCAATGCCTGCAGTATATCCAATATTTACTGGCGCCATTTTCCCCCATTCGTTAGGAATTGTTATTTGTAAACTAACGTCATACTGACCCTTGTTAGAATCAAATTCTACAGCTTTTCTTACTAACGAGTCTAACCATTTGCGTTCCTCGTTGTCTGCAGATATCCATCCAGTTTTTCCCCAATTAATGGGATGTAAATATATGTCAAAAATATCTTCGCGGGTTCTAAGCGCCCTTAAAGCAAAACGCGATTGTTCTCCATATCCACTTTGTGTTAGGGCAGGACCCCGAACTATTATTTTCTTTTTCATGCTACCTCTTCAAGTGTCCAAGATTTGTAATTTTTACGATTTTCCCAAGAACCACATCTTTTATGAACATCCATAAATATGTCATCCCATTTTTGAATATAGTTTTCAAAATTATAATTTTTCATAACATGCTCTCTTCCCTTCCTGCCCAATTCTTCCCTTTCTTCTTTTGTTGAATTATAAATTTTTAATAATGCATCAATAAAGTCTTCTTTAGATATCCTATCTTCATAAATATATGGAACCTCTTGCGAACCAATAACAGCCTTTGAACTAGGTTCAATTCCAACTCCAAACCACTCTTCGCCGTCAGTTACCTGCTCTTGCAAGCCTCCTGTCATATTTACAATAATTGGCGTTCCACAAGCTAGAGATTCCAACGTTGCCAGCCCGAACCCTTCTGCATCGGATATGTTTATTGTGCAATCACACATACCGTACATCATCGCCAGTGTTTCGGGAGGATATTTATCAGTTGATAATAAGATTCCTCCTTTATTCTCTAGGCCTAGTTCTCTAATTAAATAATCTAGCGGTTGGCCGTGTGGATCTCTAGCATCAGTATGCATTATTAACGTCGCGTTTTCATGCCCAACTTTGTCCAGAAACTCTTTAAACCAAAAAACTAAGGTACCACTTTGTTTTCTTCTAGCATTTCTATTGTTCCAAAAGAAATACACCTTATCCTTATTTTCTTCATTTGGAAAAGACTCTTTTTTAAATTTTTCTATAGCGGATTCGTTATTAATTTTAAACACATCTGTATCAACTGAATGTGGCAAATAAATGCTCTCAACGCCTGGTGAAACATTCTTAACAAAATCATCTGTCACTTTTGATATCGCGACGACCAGATCGTTAGAGTCATAATATTGTTTGTTAAATCTGGGATAAGGATAGTTATCCCAAACGTGATAATAAATCATTGGTACTACTGATCTTATCTCATTTTCAATTTCCCAAAGCCAGCTCCAGAAACGTGGATCTGTCATAAACCAAAGTATATCTGGCTTTTCATTTCTAAGTATAGAACGAATCAAATCTTGATTGCCGTAGCCGTCCACAGGTAATATAGACCAATCTTCTTGATATTCTTGCACTTTAACCAAGTTATAGTTATCGTGCTTAATTGCTCCAGCCAAGCTAAAAAATTCATATTTGCCAGTTTTTAACATTCCCTCAATTATGTATCTTGTCTGCGTGCCCACGCCAGATGGGGATAATGGGTGATCGCTTAAAGTAAGGATCTTAATTTTTTTATTCAATTTAACCTCTTAGGGACAGTGTTTAGTTTTGTAAAATTCGCAAGTGCCAAATGGGCCATGGCAGGCCAGTTTGTTTTTTATATATTTTTTATTAATGATATTATACATCGCTTTATTTAAAAAGTTAAGCGCGTTTTTTATTTTTTTCTTTCCACTTGAAACTTTAAATATTTCCACTTTGTTATCCTGAGCTGTTCTTTTCAGGAGAGCAAAATGTGTTTCAACATTATCTAGATCAATGTTATGTTTTTTTGCAAAATAATATTTATAAAAAGTTAATTGATACGTCGTCATTCTTTCAGTCTTTCTTCTTGAGTTCCAACCCCAGGAACAACTTTTCCAATCAATGATATGGTATTTTCCATCTGAAGTCTGCAACACTAGATCAATATACCCTTTATACTTATAGTCATTTATCTCAACATTTTCAAAAAGTTTTTCTTCAGTTGAGAATATTTTATATTTTGAAAAATAACTATTAAGCGCTGGCTTTATGTAAGGAAGTATCTCTAGGCCCTGTTCTTTCATATCTAGAGCCAATTTTTTGTCAAACTCATAGTCGTCATCTGCTAATTTTTTCAAAGATTCTTTATATTTTTCTAGAAAAAAATCACTCACTTCAAGATGTTCATTTAGCAACATATTTTCACAAGTATCGTGTATTGCAGTTCCAAATGCAGTATACTCATTGCCTTTAAAAAGCTTAAGCTTGTCAACGTGCATCAACTTGTGATAAAAAGCACATTTATCCCAATTTTTTAATTCTGAAAATGATACATGCGACATATTATTCCTCTGTTGTGTTTTCTTCTACGGGTGCGGCCGGTTTTAACTGCACATAAGATTTTTTTGTTGTCTTCTTTTTCGCCGCGCGCGGCATAACCGGCTTAGCTTCTTTGGGGCCCTTCAATAACTTAAAAATCCAATGTCCTTTACGCAACTTTTCTCTTTCGGTCTCGTTGCGAACCACATCTTTTCTAACGCATTCTCCAACTTTATATCCTCTTTTTTCAAGCCAGCCAATAGCGTCGATTGGTTTATATTTTTTTGATCCCGGCTCCATCAGCACCTCGAGATGAAGCGATACGCAATCATTATGTTCTTTTATTATGATATCCATTTTGTTTTCTCCTTTTAAAAACTAGAAATATATTCAATCTTTTCAAATAATATTGGACTTATATTTTTTAAATATTTCCTATCTTCAAGATAATACTTTTCAAATCCTGTAGCAAAATATTCTTTTAAAGAAGTAGCAGAATATGATGATACAAACAACCCCATTGTAATAGTCGTCATCAGCTCATATCCTACTTCTTGATATAGAAACATATCAAATTCCTTTGAATAATTAGATTCTAAAAAATCTTTTAAATGTACATTATATCCTTCTTCTTTCAAAAGATAAAATAATTTTTGTCTTTTGCCCAAAAACTCATTCTCAACTCTTCCATCGCCATAAATATCATTGCCGGCGAACTCTTCAATTGAATGCGCCATTTCATGAACGATATCATCAATCATATCATCTTCATCATCTTGTAAATTTGTTGTATATAGAGCACCGTCTTTGTAGATTGCATTTATCTCTCTATCTACGAATTCATCAAACTGACCAATGTATATTGTATCAATGTTGCTCATTAGGTAATCAGGTATTGATGTTTCTATTTTTTGCAAAACATAATTCAAATCAAAATCTTCTGGTAGTGGATCTTTTACATATACATTGTCATATAAATACATATGCTTTTGTTTATTAATCGCTTTTGAGTGAGAAGCCTTGATATAGTCTTTTAAATCATTCTTCGCTTTCATTTTCGTTTAATTTTTCTTCCATGAGCTTTTTACCCGTGTCTACGTCTGCTAGAGCCTGCTCATAGCCTCGAACCCAATTTTCTTCTGCCAAAGCTAAAATAAACTCCGGAAATTCTACAGCAAGCGTTTCTACAACCATCTTGACAGTAACTTCTGCGTTTTCAGGCTGCACTTTGCTTCCCACGTAATTAACTATATAAGTTTTAAGTTCAGAGTCGGATTCATCGACCGCTTCGTTTAACGTAGATAATTGCTCATTAACTTCGTCTTCATTTGTAAATTCAATATCCATTTTTTACACCCCATTTAGTTTTGTACCACAATCTTTCGTGGCAATAATATAAAATTGTTTTAATAACTATAGAAAAAATAGTTATTTTACTAGCTATTGTAATATTTTCAGTAAAAAGAAACAACAACAAAAAAGTTACGGAAGTAGCTAAAGCCCTCCAAGTTATTGCTTTTGCAATATGTCTTTTTTTGCTTACCATGTTATAATATTTTTGCTGCTAATGTAGCTACTTTCGAACGTTCTCCTCTTGTTAAAGTAATATGACCTGCAACATCGTGTTCTTTAAATTTTTCAACAACATATGTTAAGCCATTCGATGTTTCGTCAACATATACATTATCAATCTGTTCAATATCGCCTGTCATTACTATTTTAGTATTTTCTCCAACTCTTGTCAAGATCGTTTTTATTTCATGCTGCGTTAATTGCTGACATTCATCAATAACAATATATGCGTTAGAAATAGATCGACCTCTAATATAAGTTAATGCTTCTATCTCTATTGTACCATCATTTATATATAAGTCAAGCATTTTTTTGTCACCAAACAAATATTCTAGATTATCCTTGATTGGGCTCAGCCATGGTATCATTTTTTCCTCCATTGAGCCCGGTAAATAGCCTATATCGCGTCCAAGAGGCTGTATGGGCCTTGTCACTATCAAACGTCGGTAAGTCGACTCCCGGCCATCCTCGACGGTCTGATGGAGTCCTGCTGCAATTGCGCAGAGTGTTTTCCCACTCCCGGCCTTGCCAACAAGTGTCACAACTGGAACATTCTTATCAAGCAACAAGTCTAAAGCGAATTTTTGCTCCTTATTTCTTGGTTTAACTCCCCAAATATCGTTTTTGTCGATAATCTTTCCCAGAGAAGATCTATAGCTCGTAAATCTCGCTAAAGCCGTCTTTTTTTCGTTGGAATTAGAAACAAGCATGATCATTTGATTGGGATATAGCTTTATTTCCTCTTTTTCTAAAAATATATCCTCTCCTTCATAAAACTGGTCGACAATCTCATCATCAACCAAATGTTTTGTAAATCCTGTATGTAACAGTGAACTATTTTGCACAACTTGGCCAACAGTGTAGTCTTGTACCAAAATTTCTAGAGAATCACATTTAATCCTCATGTTAATGTCGCGGGAGACGACGATTATCTTTTTATTGGGAAAATTTTGTTTTTCCGCAAGAACTGTGCCAATTATCATATTATCCGGGCCTGCAGAAGACAACTCTTCCGGAAGTAAAGACGTATCACAATTTTTTATATAAATTATGCCTTTACCTTTGCCTATTCTTACTCCTTTCTTGAGATTGCCTTTTTCTCTTAAAGAGTCAAGAATTCGAATGATATTTCTAGCATTTAAACCAACACTGTCTTGTCTTTTCTTGTGTTTATCTATTTCTTCTAAAACTTTTAGGGGCACCAATATATCGCTTTTTCCAAACGCAAAAATAGAATTAGCATCGGTCAAATATACATTAGTATCTAAAATATATGTTTTTTTTCTTACAGCCACATCAAATAACTATTTTTCAGGCGGTTTAGCGGTTATGACTTCTGGTTCCGAAATAACAACAACATAAATTGCCTTGACTCGTTCTTCTTCTAAATCGTATGCTAATTCTAACATTTCATCGTTGTCTTGTTCAATTATCTCCCCGGGGGGCACAGATGAAACATTATTAGAGGTAGCGGCGGTGGCAACACAGCCAAAAAGTACGAGACCAAGAAATAAAGTATAAAATATTTTGTTCATATTTTTAGATTTCTCCTTTTTTATTATAATACAAGTATATAGCCGGAAACTGAGTTTTATCTCTAGTTATAAATAGGGAGAAAACAATATAGTGAAAAAATTAATTTACAGTGGATTAATATTTTCTTTATTTTTAACAATTGTTCTGATTGCTGTATCATGTGCAATTAATTCGTCTTATTTTGCCAGTGGCCTCGACGAAGGGAACAAAAAGTTTAGAGAGTCATTTTTAAAAGTGGAAAACAAATTTTCTGCTCGAGAATGCAAAGAAAATAAGTGTACAATAGAAAGAGTAATATCATCTGCATCTGCATTTGTTGTTAATACTTCAAAATCTGGCTCGTATGCCATAACTGCGGCTCATTTCTGTGAAGATGATATGGATTTATTTTTACGATCTATTGTTAAAGGTGCACCGTTTCAAAAAATTGAATTTTACGCTTTTGATATCGACATGAAAAAATATGATGTTAATGTCGTACACTATGATAACAAACTTGATCTATGTTTAATTTATGTAAAAAAACTTCAAAGAAACCCAGCTTTGGTTGCGCACGATGCTCCAAATCCTGGAGATAAAGCGTATAACTTAGCAGCTCCAATGGGTATGTTTCACGCAAACATGATTCCTAAGCTAGATGGCTATTTTGCCGGTTATTATCATAGAGACCCACATAATAAAGATCAGCCATTTTCCATATACTCAATTCCAGCAATTGGTGGAAGCTCCGGATCACCTATATTTAATAAAAACGGTTATATAATTGGAATGATTCATTCAGTCAATACAAGATTCCCATTTATCACGTATTCTCCCACTTACAAACAACTAAAGCAGTACATATACGAAAACGTTCCTTATTAATCACTTTTAGGCGGCGTGACATACCCATCTTTATACCAACCGCCGCCTTTTAACGAAAAAGAGCCTTTGGAAATTAGTTTTTTGCACGTTCCGCCGCATCTTCGTTCTAGTGAGCCGCTAATCACTATATTATCGCAATGGGGCGACCTTTCATCGACTTTTTGCATGATTTCGAAGGAAAAACCGCATAATCGGCATTTATATTCATAAATTGGCATAAAGAATCAAATAATTTCATCTACAAGCCCATATTCAAGACATGTCTCGGCATCGAACCATAAGTCGTGTTTTAGTATCTCGTTAAGCTTTTTCTTGGGTATTTTCGTGTGTTCGTTGTAAATATCCTTGATAATTTGCATAAAAAGGTCACAATTGTCTAAACTATCCTTTAATTCTTCGTAT
>CEPZ01044838.1_pt1 | contig 17828 bp, 30 predicted proteins | sample 530461 | NCBI WGS metagenome assembly CEPZ01 (sample SAMEA2620106, study PRJEB7988) | marine metagenome | isolation source: saline water (ENVO:00002010), including | reverse complement strand
GTGGTCGCACGGTAGGCGCTGGCGTGGTGACTGAAATTGTTGAGTAGGGAGAGCTGAGTTGGCTGCACAGTCCATACGGATCAGGCTTAAGGCATACGATCACAATCTTATAGATAAATCTACGGAGAAGATCGTGAAGACGGTGAAATCTACCGGCGCTGTTGTGTCGGGGCCTATACCTCTACCAACGAAGCGAACTATTTACACAGTCCTTCGCTCTCCGCATGTCAACAAAAAGTCTCGTGAACAGTTTCAGACAAAAATACACAAACGTCTCATCGAGATTCTGAATGCTTCTCCTAAGACTGTAGATGCGCTGATGAAACTTGATCTTTCAGCCGGTGTCGATATCGAGATAAAGGCTTAGCGATGACAGGTCTGATCGGAAAAAAAATGGGGATGACCCGACTGTTCGATAAGGATGGACGAAGCGTTCCTGTCACCGTTATCGAGGCTGGTCCGTGTGTAGTGACTCAGGTAAAAACAGAGGAGTCAGATGGTTACGTAGCTGTCCAGCTTGGTTTTGAAGACAAGAAAGAGGTGAAGACGAATCGGTCTCAGGCGGGACACTTCAAGAAGGCTGGCGTATCACCGAAACGCTACTTGGCTGAATTTGCTATTGATCGGGGCCGTAGTCCAAAAACAGGTGATGAGTATAGTGTGGAGATGTTTAAGGATGGGGACTATGTTCAGATCAAAGGTGTCTCGAAGGGTAAAGGATTCACAGGCGTTGTGAAACGGTACGGGTTTGGCGGTGGTCCAAAAACGCATGGTCAGTCAGATCGTTTGCGCGCCCCCGGTTCAATCGGGCAGGCGTCGGATCCGTCGCGTGTCTGGCCCGGGACAAAAATGCCCGGCCGCCACGGGAACAGAACCACGCTGGTAGATAATCTTGAAGTAGTCAAAGTGGATAGTGATAACAACAACCTCTTTATAAAAGGTGCGGTTCCCGGTGGCCGAAACGGAATTGTTATAGTGACTAAGTGAAATGAATATTCCTGTATATAACGTAAAAGGTGAAGAGACATCCAAGGTCAGGGTGGATGACTCAGTGTTCAAGATTGAACCGAATGAGGATGTCATTCATCGAGCGGTAGTTGCCGAAATGACCAATTCACGACAGGGGACACACTCTACGAAAACACGCTCAGAAGTCCGCGGCGGTGGCCGCAAGCCTTGGCGGCAGAAGGGACGGGGCGTAGCGCGTGCCGGTACCATTCGATCTCCTATCTGGCGCGGCGGTGGTGTCGTCTTCGGCCCGAAACCTCGTGATTACAAGGATAGACTTCCCAAAAAAATGAAAAAGCTTGCCCGGAGGAGTGCTCTATCTCAAAGGGTACAGGATAAAGCTGTCTACGTCGTTGATGAAATGACAATTGATGCGCCGAGGACCAAAGATTTCCGCAAGCTCTTACAAGATCTTGGTTTAGGTGGGAAGAAGATTACTGTACTTGTTGGTGAGATTGAGAAGAATCTGTCTCTTTCGGCGAGAAACCTGCCGAATGTCTTTCTGATTCCAGCCACTGATGTGTCTACCTATGATCTCTTGGATTGTGAAGCAGTTGTATTTGACAAAGCCGGCATCAAGAAACTGAGTGAACAACTCGCGGTCAACTGAAATGAACACCGAAAGTCAGATTATTCAGAGTCCTATATTGACTGAAAAAATGAGTCATCTGGAAGAGAGCGAGAACAAATACGCCTTTAAAGTGAGTCGTAATGCCAACAAGATTAGTATCAAGAGAGCCGTTGAGAAGAAATTCAACGTTAAAGTTTCCGCTGTCCGAACACAGAACGTCAAAGGTAAGCGGAAAGAAATGACTGTTCGCAGCGGAGGTCATGTTATTCGAACCAGAGGAAAGCGCTCAGATTGGAAAAAGGCGATAGTTACGCTTCATGAAGGATTCTCGATCGATCTTTACGGTATGGAAGCGGAGAGTTGATAAATGCCTGTTAAGAAATCGAAACCTGTAACACCCGGACAGCGCTTTAAGTCTGTTTCGACTTTCGAGGAGGTCACACACTCTAAGCCCGAAAAGAGCCTTGTTCGTCCGGTCAAAAAGAGTGGTGGAAGGAATAACGCCGGTCGTTTGACAGCTCGCCGCAGAGGTGGCGGACACAAGAGGCGTTACAGGGTGATAGACTTCAAGCGGGACAAATTTGATATACCCGCAAAGGTGGCGACGATTGAATACGATCCTAATCGTTCTGGCAGGATTGCACTGTTACACTATGTTGATGGTGAGAAGCGATATATTGTTGCACCTTACGGGCTGAAAGTAGGTGATTCCATTATCTCATCAAGAGATAGGGCTCCTCTGAGAATCGGAAACAGTCTACCACTGAAAGTCATTCCATCTGGACTCATGGTGCACAACATCGAGCTGGTTGCCGGGAAGGGAGGACAGTTGGTGAGGAGTGCTGGTACCGGCGCCCAGATCATGGCAAAAGATAGCGGAATGGTGACACTGAAACTCCCTTCCGGCGAAATCAGAATGTTACATGATGTTTGTATGGCAACGATTGGAGAAGTGGGGAACAAGAGTCACGAGACGGTTAAGATTGGCAAGGCCGGGAGAAACCGCTGGCTGGGTAGGCGTCCGAAGGTGAGAGGCGTCGCCATGAATCCCGTGGATCATCCCATGGGCGGAGGCGAAGGAAAATCATCGGGCGGTCGCCACCCGTCGACTCCGTGGGGCAAACCGACTAAGGGATACAAGACACGTAAAAAAAACAAGTCTTCAGACAGATATATTGTGAAGAGGAGAAAGTAGTTATGGCTCGCTCTATTAAGAAAGGTCCTCATGTCGACGAAAAGCTCCTCAAGAAGATCAAAGAGATGGGCAAGGGGAAAAAGAAGAAGGTCATCAAGACATGGGCCAGAAGCAGCCTGATAACGCCCGATTTTGTGGGACATACACTGGCTGTTCATAACGGTAAACAATTCATGCCGGTTTTTATTTCTGAAAACATGGTGGGTCACCGACTCGGTGAGTTTGCTCCCACGCGTATCTTCAGGACGCATTCAGGCGACAGGAAGTAGTAACGATGGAATCGAAAGCTAAAGCCCGTTTTGTACGTCAGTCTCCCAGAAAAGTGCGCCGGATGCTTGAGACGGTCAGGGATATGAATGTGGAGTCGGCTTTGAACAATCTGCATTTCTCTCCTCAGAAGGCGTCGGAAGTAATCGAGAAAACAATCCGCTCCGCGGTTTCGAATTTTCTTCAGATGGAAGAAGGTAAGGAAGCAGATCTGGATGATCTGGTCATTAAGGAGGCTTTTGTCGATGAGGCTCCAGCTATGAAGAGATTTCGGCCAGCTTCCATGGGACGGGCATCGCGGCTGCGTAAAAGATCGAGTCATCTTACCATTGTTTTGAGCACAAAAAGATTAGCACAGTAAAGAGATGGGTCAAAAAACACATCCTACAGGTTTCAGGCTTGGCATCAACAAGCCGTGGTCTTCCAATTGGTTCGCGAACAAGGAATTCCCGAAGTTTCTGGAAGAAGACATAAGATTACGGGGATATATTGCTAAACGGCTACCAAATGCCGGCATATCAAAAGTCGATATCAATCGAACATCGAAAAAGCTGGCGGTTACTATCTATACTTCCCGGCCGGGAATTGTCATCGGCAAAGGGGGAGAGCAGGTAGATAAATTGAAAGAAGAGATCAAAACGTTAACGGGTAATGAGACGCAGGTTAATGTATCCGAAATCAAGCGGCCGGAGATGGATGCCAAACTGGTGGGAGAGAATATCGGACAGCAGCTGATGAAGAAGATAAACTACCGGCGGGCTGTCAAGAAGTCTATTCAGTCTACTATGAGGATGGGAGCAGACGGTATCCGGATACGGGTTGCCGGCAGGCTGGGTGGTGCAGAGATTGCCCGCTGTGAGACGTTTCATGAGGGGAGCGTACCTCTTCAGACTCTCAGGGCGGATATCGATTTTGCAGTTACGGAGGCTCGTACTACTTACGGCATAATCGGAATCAAGGTGTGGATATGTAATGGGGAGATCGCAACCTGATGCTGGAGCCACGCAAAGTTAAATGGCGCAAGGTGCATCGCGGAAACCGGCGGGGACTCGCACACCGGGGCAGCCATGTTGCATTTGGCAGCTATGGGCTCAAAGCTTTGGAGCCGGGTTGGGTTACGGCTCGTCAGATAGAAGCCGCCCGTGTAGCGATTGTGAGGAAAATCAGGAAGCACGGAAGAATGTGGATCAGGATTTTCCCGGACAAATCTGTTACTCAGAAACCGGCTGAAGTGCGAATGGGCAAGGGAAAAGGTGCTCCTGATCACTGGGTTGCTGTTGTCAAACCGGGTAGAATTCTTTTTGAAGTGGAAGGCGTTGACAAGGAACTTGCGGCCGAAGCATTTCGTCTGGCAGGTTTCAAACTTCCCGTGAAAACTAGATTGGCCGGACGCCGTGAAGCGACAATCTAAAGACGATCGAAGGTAGTTCCATGAAACGTGAAGAATTGAAAGAAATGACCACACAGGAGCTCAAATCGAGACTCTCAGATGACTATGATGAACTGGAGAATCTTAGATTTCAGAAAGCGTTACAGCAACTCGAAAATCCTCTTCGGTTGCGCCATCTGAGAAGGGAGATTGCTCAGATCAAGACAGCGCTGAGGGAATATGAACTGGATATCAGAGAAGCTAAAGGATAGAAGAGAAGAATGACCGACAGAGGTAAAAGACAGGTTTTAGTAGGAACTGTGATTAGTGATAAGATGCAAAAGACAGTGCTCGTTGAAGTAGCAAGACGGGTGCAGCATCCAGTTTACAAGAAATATATTACGAAAAAGAAGAAAGTCAGCGCTCACGTTGAGAATAAGGAGTGCCAGCCTGGAGATCAGGTGAGAATTATCTCCTCACGGCCTTTGAGCAAGACAAAACATTGGCGAGTATCTGAGATTGTGCGGAAAGGAACAGGAGAATAGAGTAATCCTGAAGAGTTACAAAGCAGATTATGATTCAGTCAGAAACAAGACTAAAAGTCGCGGACAATACTGGTGCAAGAGAAGTACTCTGTTTCAAAGTTTTGGGCGGTACAAGACGGCGCTATGCAAGTGTGGGAGATATCGTGGTAGTAACTGTTAAACAGGCGATTCCTGGTGGTATGGTGAAGAAGGGTGAAAAGTCGCGAGCTGTCATTGTTCGGACGAGAAAAGAGGTGGGAAGGAAAGACGGTTCTTATGTCAGGTTTGATGATAATGCGGCGGTTCTGCTTACCGGTGCCGGGGAACCACGTGGAACGCGGATTTTCGGTCCCGTAGCCCGTGAATTAAGAGAAAAAGGCTTTATGAAAATTGTTTCCATGGCGCCTGAGGTGATATAAATGAATATTAGAAAGGGAGATACTGTTGAGGTGATCTCCGGTGATGACCGAGGGAAAAAGGGTAAAGTTCTGCAATCTTATCCCACAACTGATAAAATCGTTGTTGAAGGTATTAATTTCATAAAGCGACATACCCGTCCCTCGCAGAACAATCCTCAAGGTGGAATTGTCGAGCGGGAGGCACCCATTCATGTCTCTAACGTTATGCTGGTGGCTGGCGGGCAGAGGACCCGGGTGGGACTCCGTTTTCTAGAAACGGGTCGCAAGGTTAGGTACTCTCTTAAAACTGGTGATGATATAGATTCTTAAGAGGACGATTTGGCAGAAGAAAAGAAAAAGAGTAGTGTAAAGGCAAAGAAAGCTGGCACAGCAAAGAAGGCTGTTCCTAAGAAAAAGAAGCCGTCTGCCTCTTCTACAAATGGGTATGTACCTAACCTCTTCCGAGGATATCAGAATGACATTGTGCCTGCTCTAAAAAAGAAATTGCATCTGAAAAACAATCTTGAAGTGCCGTGTTTGGAGAAAATATCTTTGAACATCGGCATCGGGAATGCGAAAGATGAGAAAGCATCTCTGGAACATGCCGTAGATGATCTGACAACTATTTCCGGTCAGAAGGCTGTAATCACACGCGCAAAAAAGGCCATCTCTAATTTCAAGCTCAGAGTCGGAGATCCCGTCGGATGCCGCGTTACCCTTAGAAAATGGATGATGTACGAGTTCCTGGAAAGACTTGTATCTATAGCCCTGCCCCGCGTACGTGATTTCAATGGACTCTCTATCAAATCATTTGACGGTCGAGGGAACTTCAACTTTGGCATTGAAGAGCAGATTGTCTTTCCTGAGATTGACTACGATAAGATAGACCGGGTACGTGGCTTAGATATTACTATCGTCACTACTGCTAACAATGATGAAGGCGGCTACGAATTACTTAAATCTCTAGGATTTCCCTTTAAGGAAAAAGATCCTTTCACGAGTAAAGTTCAGGATGTTGAAGAAGTGGATGAAGAAAGTTCTCCGGAATCGGTTGAAGAGGTTGCATAATGGCAAAAAAGTCACTGATCGTTAAATCAAAAAAGTCACAAAAGTTTTCGGTAAGGCGATATCACAGATGCTCAAAGTGCGGCCGTTCGCGGGGGTTTCTGAGAAGATTTGGTCTTTGCCGTCTCTGTTTCCGGGAACTTGCACTGAAAGGGGAAATCCCCGGTGTTACCAAGGCGAGCTGGTAGGGCAAGAATAGGAGAAGATTAAGTGAGTATGACAGATCCAGTTGCTGATTTGCTGACCAGAATCCGTAATGGACAGGCTTCAGCGAGTCGTTGGGTAGATGTTCCAGCTTCTAACCTGAAGATCCGGATCCTCTATATTCTCAAAGAAGAACACTATCTTAAAGATTTTTTCATCATTAATAATCCTGTAGGAAAGGTGATAAGAGTATTTTTGAAATATGATCGCTCTGGAAGTCCTGTTATTAAGCATCTCAAGCGGATAAGTAAACCCGGCAGGCGGATCTACTCTAAGGCCGGTGAAGTACCGCGGGTTCTTGATGGTCTTGGAATATCAATCTTAACCACATCCAAGGGAGTCGTGTCAAACAAAGTTGCCAAGAAGTTGAACGTTGGCGGAGAGATAGTTTGCAACGTCTGGTAGTGTTCGATGTCTAGAATTGGAAAACAGCCTATTGCCATACCGGAAGGGGTGAAGGTCTCTCTGAAGGGCAGCCGTGCGGTGGTTGAAGGTCCAAAAGGGACGTTAGAATTTGAATTCAATGCCGATATGATTATCAAACAGGAGAAGGAACATTTAGAAGTTCAGAGACCATCTGACAGCAAGACTTACCGTTCTTTACACGGTACAACAAGGGCTCTCCTGTCTAACATGGTTCATGGAGTATCCGACGGTTTTTCGAAGGATCTTGAAATAATCGGTATCGGATTCAGCGCTGTAATGGAAAGAAAGCGACTCAAACTGGCCTTGGGATACTCTCACGACATCTATTTTGAACCGCCGGAAGAGATTGAGATAAAAGCGACAAAGAGCAAACTGACTGTTTCAGGGATTGATCGACAATTAGTTGGACAAGTTGCAGCTAAGATCAGATCTTTCAATCCTCCTGAGCCGTATAAGGGTAAAGGAATCCGGTACGCTGACGAGCACGTAAGTATCAAGAAAGGTAAAACCGTAGGGGAATAAGGGGCTATTGTGAAGCGGAAATTTGAAAAACAGATCAGGAGAAGCAGGAGGCGCCGGCGTAGCAAACGGATGTTGGGGACAAACAATAATCCGCGACTGGTTGTCTATCGCAGTTTGAATCACATCTATAGTCAGATTGTAGATGATCAGAAGGGTGAGACAGTGGTATCGGCCTCATCTGTAGAGAAGGGGATTCAATCAAAGTTGAAGAGTGCCAAGTCAAATGTCGAAAAAAGTGAAATCGTAGGACGTGTTTTGGCTGAAAGAGCAAAAACTAAGAAGATAGGGAAAGTTGTATTCGACAGAAATGGATTTCTCTATCATGGCAGGATTAAGGCGCTGGCTGATGGCGCGCGAACAGGAGGATTGAAGTTTTGAGTACTATTGATCCAACAGAGCTTGAACTTCAGGAAGAGACGGTTATCCGGATAAACCGCGTTGCGAAAGTTGTGTCCGGGGGCAGAAGATTTCGTTTCAGTGCGCTTGTCACAGTAGGTGATGGGAAAGGACATGTGGGGCTCGGTTACGGTAAGGCAAATGAAGTGATTGCTGCCATTACAAAATCTAAAGAGAACGCGAAGAAAAATCTTTTTCGCATCCCGCTTGTCAACGGTACAATTCCGCACAAGATTATCGGGAAATTTGGGGCAAGCCGGGTCATGTTGAAGCCAGCGGCGCCCGGTACAGGGATTATTGCCGGAAGTGTCGTACGGGGTCTGGTTGAACAGGCCGGTATTACCGACATCCTCACAAAGCGGTTCGGTTCGACAAATCCTAACAATATTGTGAGAGCAACAGAGGTCGCCTTGAGAAATCTTCAGGATCCGGTATCAGTGGCAAACCGCAGGGGAATCACGTTAAGCGAAATCTTTAAGTAGATAGAACCGATGGCCAAGAAGAAACAGAAAACATTGAAAATTACCCAGACTAGAAGTGTCATCGGTCATCGAGAAAAGACCAAGCGGACGATGACTGCTTTGGGTCTCAGGAAGATGCATCAAACTGTACATCACGTTGATACACCCCAGATTAGAGGTATGATTGAGGCAGTTGAGTTTCTTTTAGAGGTTGAAGAAGAGTGAAACTTGGAGAATTGAAACCCTCATCCGGAGCTCAGAAAAGCCCCAAGCGTCTTGGCCGCGGTGAAGGTTCGGGCAAAGGGAAGACCTCTGGACGGGGCAACAAGGGATATCATTCCCGGTCCGGCAGTAAACGACGCTCGTGGTATGAAGGTGGTCAGATGCCGTTGCAGAGGCGTGTTCCCAAGCGGGGATTCTCCAACGCACGTTTCAAAATCACCCATCAAATTGTCAGTATTGCCGGTATCGATAAACTTGGTGAGAAGAAGGTTGATGTTTTAACTATGTGGGAGCGTGGATTGATCCAGACTGTGGTTGCTCCCGTAAAGGTGCTGGCCAATGGAGAGATAAGTTCGGCCGTTGAAGTGACAGCCCACGCTTTTAGCAAGGGAGCAGCCGAAAAAATAGAAAAAGCCGGGGGCAAGACGATTATTGTATGATTGATAAGTTCAGAAATATTTTTAACATCCCTGAGCTACGGAAGAGAATTTTATTTACCCTTAGCCTTCTTTTTGTTGTTCGTGTTGGAGCGCACGTCCCAGTTCCCGGTATAGATGGCGAAGCGTTAGGGGCAGCAATTCAGAATTTCCAGAACACACTGTTTGGTCTCTATGATCTGTTTGCCGGAGGTGCTTTTCAGAAAGCGACCCTGTTTGCACTCGGAATAATGCCATACATCTCAGCGTCTATCATTATCCAGTTGATGGGTGTGGTGGTACCCTATTTTCAGCGACTGCAGAAGGAAGGCGAAGAAGGTCGTAAAAAGATTACCCAGTTAACGCGCTACGGTACAGTCTTGATCTCCTTCCTTCAGTCCTACGGAGTCGCAATTTTTCTCGAAAATCTGGAGTCCACCGTTGGAGGAATGGGGGTGATGGTGGTACCGGATCCTGGGTTCATGTTCAAGTTTACGACAATGGTGTCGCTCGTGACGGGAACGGTGTTCATCATGTGGCTTGGCGAACAGATAACAGAACGGGGTATTGGCAACGGGATATCATTGATTATCATGATCGGAATTGTAGCCAGACTGCCTAATATGGTGATCAGTGAAATTTCACTGATTCAGGAAGAAATTCGAGGTCCACTTACGGAGATTGTCCTGATTGGAATCATGTTTGTTATTGTAGCATTTGTCGTTTTGATTACTCAGGGGACACGAAAAATCCCGGTGCAGTACGCCAAACGGATTGTGGGTCGAAAAGTTTACGGTGGTCAATCAACTCATATTCCTATGAGAGTTAATACTGCGGGGGTCATGCCCATCATTTTTGCTCAGTCAATCATGTTTTTGCCCAGCACCGTGGCGACGTTTTTCCAGAACAGTGAGTTCATGCAAGGCGTACTGAGGGTATTTTCGTTTGAACACTGGTTCTACTGGCTTGTCTTCGGATCGTTGATTGTCTTCTTTACCTATTTTTACACTGCTATCGCCTTCAATCCCGTAGAAGTGGCTGACAATATGAAGAAGCATGGCGGGTTCATTCCCGGTGTAAGACCGGGCAAAAAAACTTCTGAATTTATCGACAACATCCTGACAAGAGTGACACTGCCGGGATCGTTCTTCCTGGCATTCATTGCTGTTTTCCCTTATCTACTAATGAACACTATGGACGTTAGCTATAACCTTGCATCCTTCTTTGGCGGAACCAGTCTTCTTATTATCGTGGGCGTAGCTCTGGACACGCTGCAGCAAATTGAGTCTCACCTGCTGATGCGGCATTATGACGGATTCCTCAAGCATGGGAAAATCAGAGGACGGAGAAGATCCTGAGGGTAGCATAATGGTAAGTATCAGAAGTGAGAGAGAAGTGGAGAAGATTCGGGAAAGTTCCAGAATCGTTCATGAGACTTTTGAGTTACTTGAAGATAAGATTGTCCCGGGTGTAACGGGTAAAGATATAGATTCGATGGTTGAAGAGTATATCCTCTCTCAGGGAGCCGAACCCGCATTCAAAGGCTATATGGGATATCCTTCCTCCATCTGTTTTTCGAGAAATAACGAGGTGGTACATGGAATTCCTGATGGGAGAATATTGCGTGACGGAGATATCGTTTCAATTGACTGCGGCGCTCTTAAAGATAGCTACTACGGAGATAGCGCCAGAACCTATGCGGTTGGTACTTCGGTTGAAGACGATGTGAGGAAACTTCTTGATGTAACAGAACGATCTCTCTACATCGGTATCGAGCAGGCGAAAAACGGCAACTATGTTTCAGATATCGGTCACAAGATTCAGGAATATGTGGAAAGTTTCGATTTTTCAGTTGTACGGGAGTTGGTTGGGCACGGCATTGGAACGCAACTTCACGAAGATCCACAGATTCCTAATTACGGCAATCCGGGGCAGGGAGTGGAACTTAAGACTGGTATGTGTTTTGCCATTGAACCGATGGTGAATAAGGGTAGTAAGGAAATCTATACAAAACAGGATGGCTGGACGGTATGTACTCGTGACGGCAACCCTTCGGCGCACTTTGAACACACAATCGTGGTGGGCGAAGACGGCGGCAAAATCCTGAGCAACGGTGTCTATGATGGCTAAAGAACAGCCGATTACAATAGACGGTATCATCAAGGAAGCGCTCCCAAGTGCCATGTTCAGAGTAGAAGTTGAAATCGGCGGCAAAACGCACGAAGTATTAACACATGTATCCGGTAAAATGAGAAAATATTTTATTAAGATTTTGCCGGGTGACGTGGTAACACTCGAGATATCACCTTATGATCTCAGCAGGGGAAGAATCGTATATCGACATAAGTAGAGAAGCAGAAAAATGAAAGTTAGAACCTCAGTGAGAAAGATTTGTGATAAATGTAAGATTATCCGTAGAAAGGGCGTCGTGAGAGTAATCTGTGTAAATCCGCGGCATAAACAGAGGCAGGGATAGAAGCATGGCACGTATAGCAGGTGTAGACTTGCCGAAAGACAAGAAAGTTGAATTTGCCCTCTGTTACATCTACGGCATAGGGCACTCGAGATCAAAGGAGATTCTCGAACAGGCAAAAGTTGATGGCAATATTCGCGTCAATGATCTTTCGGAAGATCAGGTAACGGCGATCCGGGACAGTGTTGGTACTCACAAGGTAGAAGGTGCATGCCGGACAGAATACACAATGAATGTGAAACGTTTGATGGATATCGGCAGTTACCGTGGGTTCCGTCATCGCCGGGGTCTACCGGTTAATGGACAAAGAACCAAGACGAATGCCAGGACCAGAAAAGGCAGGAAGAAGACGGTCGGTCTTGGAAGAAAAACGGCTGTCGGTAAGAAAGCTTAATATTAATTCAGGTTAGGACTCAATTATGGCACCTCCGAAGAGAAAGAAAAAAAAGAAGAAGGGACAAGTGCCCGAGGATGGGATTGCCCATATTAAGGCAACTTTCAACAATACTATTATTACGCTGACTGATGTTAACGGGAACGTCATCTCATGGGCCAGCGCTGGTACAACCGGATTCAAGGGTTCGCGTAAGAGTACATCTTTCGCAGCGCAGCAGGCGGCCCAGAAGGCGGCCTCAGAAGCTATGGAACTTGGGATGAAAAAAGTTGAGGTTCAGGTAAAAGGGCCCGGGTCTGGCAGAGAATCAGCAATCCGCTCTCTGGGAGTTGTCGGCATGGAAGTGACGGCTATCCGTGACGTGACACCAATTCCGCATAACGGGTGTCGTCCGCCGAAGAAGCGACGGGTGTAGCAAAGGAGCACATAAATGGCACGATATATCGGCCCTAAAGTAAAAATAGCTCGCAAATTTGGCGAGAATATCTTCGGCAATCCCAAGATAGGAAAAATCCTCGAAAGGAAGAATTATAAACCCGGCCAACACGGTCAGTCAAGACGGCGCAGACTGTCGAATTATGGAATGCAACTGCGTGAAAAACAGAAGATGAAGTACTCCTACGGGCTTCTTGAACGTCAATTCCGGCGCTATTTCAAGCGGGCTGAAAAAATGCAAGGTGAAACAGGTGTCAATCTCCTTCAACTCCTTGAGAGGCGTCTTGATAATGTGGTCTACCGTCTCGGTCTTGCTTCCACTCGTGATGCTGCCCGCCAATTGGTAAACCACGGCCATTTCCTGGTAAATAACAGAAAAGTAAATATTCCTTCTTTTACCGTCTCGGCAGGTGATGAGATCAAGGTGAGAGAAAAAAGTAGAAAACTGCAGGTAATTCATGATTCAGTTAAGCAGATCAAGGGGGATCTCGATTCTCCCTGGCTGGCGCTTGATAAGGCTTCACTGTCCGGCACTGTCCTGAAAACACCTGATAAAGATGAACTTGATCCGATATTCAAGGTACAGGTAGTAGTAGAGCTCTTTTCAAAGTAGTTTAAAGGGGAAAGTAGATATGACAACAAATGGTGAATTCAAGTTCCGTGTAGATGATAAAGCGACGACAGGTTCTTACGGTCGTTTCGAATTAGAGCCTCTTGAGCGCGGTAACGGAATCACTGTGGGCAACGCCCTCAGAAGGATCTTGATGACCAGTATTCCGGGAGCAGCCATAGTCAATATGCGAGTTGACGGAATTCTTCACGAATTTTCGACAATCGATGGCGTAGTAGAAGATGTGTCAGACATCATCCAGAACCTCAAGCAGGTGCGATTCAAGCTGAAAGAAAACAAACCGGACAAAGTGCAACTCAGTTTTACCGGTAAGGGTAACTTTGCTGCAAAGGATATCAATGAAACGTCCAAGCAGTTCAAGGTTATGAATCCGAGTCTGCATATTGCAACGCTGAATGATGAAGCCAATTTCACTATGGAGCTACAGATCGGAGTGGGTAAAGGATATGTTGATGCCGATAGCCATCGAAGGGTAGACTCACCTATCGGGACTATCTTCATTGATTCCATTTTCAATCCCGTCAACCGGGTAACTTACGATGTTGAACCTGTATCGTCCGCCAAGGACAGTCTTGAGCGACTGGTCATTGAAGCTCATACTGATGGGACCATTACTCCTGAGAATGCCTTGAATCATGCAGCAAATGTTCTCATTGAGCATTTAAGTCAATTCGTTTCTGAAGAGGCAGAACCTGTCCTGAAGATCGTAGAGGAGATTGATGAAGATGTTCTTCGAATCCGTGAGCTTCTCGATAATAGTATTGATGAAATGGAACTCTCTGTAAGAAGTCACAACTGTCTTGAGGCAGCCGGGATTGGGCGGATTATTGATCTTGTTTCAAAGGAAGAGAGTGAAATGCTGAAGTACAAGAATTTCGGCAGAAAATCGCTTTCGGAACTTGTGGAGAAACTGGGAGAGATGGGACTCTCTTTCGGCATGAATGTTAAACGCTATATGTTAGAAACTGAGCAGTAGATCAAAGATAATGCGGCATCAGAAACGCGGCAGAAAACTGGGACGGACGGCAAGCCATAGAAAGGCGACCTTGTCGAACCTTGCATCGTCTCTCATCGAACATAAGCGGATTAAGACTACCGATGCCAAGGCAAAGGAGACCCGCAAGTTCATCGAACCGCTCATCACTAAAGCCAAGCGGGGAACCCTGCATGACCGACGGCAAGTGCTGAGGCATATCCACAGGCCTGATATTGTGAAGATTCTGTTTGACGAAATCGCACCCAAGTATACTGATCGACAGGGCGGCTATACGCGGATTGTTAAGCTTGGCTTTAGAGATAACGACTCGGCTTCTGTCTCGCAGTTGGAATTGGTGGATTATGCGGAAATGATGGCCGATTCGGGGGATTCTACGGAGAAAAAGAAAAGAAAGACAAAGAAGATGGTTAAAGCTGTGACAAAGGCAGAAACCCAAACTGATAACGAGGAATAACTGGCAACTTTGAATTGACTATGAGAGATGTCTCCAAGGCAACCCTGAAGGTTGCCTTTTTTTGTTTTACAGGACTCCAGTTTCTCCAGACGCAGCCGTTGAGTAAGCTCGATTTCAGAGGAATCTGGGTTGTTCGAAGTTCGTTGACGTCTCAAGAGGATGTTGATAGAGCTCTTCGTTTTGCAAAGGCTCATCAGTTCAACAATGTTTTTGTTCAGATGAGAGGGAGAGGCGACGCTTTTTATAACAGCCATGTGGTGAAAAAATCTCAATTAGTGAAAGATCCCCAGTTTGATCCCCTCGAGTATGCTGTGTTGCGGGGTCACGATCTGGGCCTCAAGATTCACGCCTGGCTCAATGTTTATCTGATCTGGTCATCAGATCACCTGCCGGAAGATGAGCAGCATGTATATAACCAGTTTCCTGAATGGATCGATAAAACATCTCTCGGTAAGTCGACATCTGCTGCCAACAGCTCCAACGGCAATGGCAATACGCTACGGTTTCTTTCTCCCGCTCATCCCGGTGTCACTAACCATCTTGTGAAGGTGATAAGAGAGGTGCTGACCGAATACGAGATCGATGGTATCCATCTCGACTACATCCGTTACGGAGACAGCGATTTTGGCTATAATATTGCAGCGAGGATTGAGTTCGAGCGCCGGAGCGGTGTCGATCCCTTGAAGCTCTTCACCTCGTCTGGCTACGGCATGGACCCAGTCTGGAACGAAGAGACACGCAAACTGATGCAAGAGTGGGATCAGTTCCGGCGCGAGATGGTGACAGACTTTGTCAAGCGTTGCAGTGTTATAATTCTGAACATGAATCCTGGATGTCTTCTGACAGCCGCCGTGAAGCCGAATCCGAAACAGGCGCGGGATCGCTATTTCCAGGAATGGGATAAGTGGCTGACAGAAGGATTGGTGGATTATGTTGTACCGATGAATTATGCAAGTGATATCCGTGGATTTGCAAGTGTGATTGATGATATATATGAGGTTGTTCCGAACAAATACTGGCCCGGCATCATTATGGGTATTAGCGTTTTCAATCAGAGTTCACTCGATTCCAGAGACAAGATACACTATTCGCGAGTGACGGGGTTCCAGGGGATATCACTTTTTTCCTACGACAGTCGCAAGGATGACCTGAATTATTACCTTCCTATCGTAGAAGAGATGGTGAATGTTAAGGAAGAGTAATTCTTATGGAGTTCAAGTGAGAGTAGCTCGACATGTAATATTGATTGTATTGACGGTGCCATCTAAATTCACCTGGAAGTTATGTCTGAACCGCGCATAGTCCACGCAGCGACAGGTACTCATCTGAGCTGCAAAGGGTGGCAGCAGGAAGCTGCCTACCGGATGATCCAGAATAATCTCGATCCTGATGTTGCTGAGAAGCCGGACGAACTTATTGTCTATGGCGGAATGGGCAAGGCGGCCAGAAATTGGGACTGCTTCGACGCGATACTCGCATCGTTAAAGAATCTTGATCATGATGAGTCGCTTCTGATCCAATCGGGGAAGCCGGTTGGTATATTTAGAACTCACCCATATTCACCGCGCGTCCTGATCTCGAACTCCATGCTCGTTCCCAATTGGGCTGACTGGGAAACCTTTCGTGAACTGGACAAGTTAGGGCTCATGATGTACGGTCAGATGACGGCTGGCAGCTGGATCTATATCGGTACTCAAGGGATTCTTCAGGGTACCTACGAGACGTTTACAGCGGCGGCGAACAGACATTTCAATGACGATTTGAGGGGACGTTTGATTCTGACCGCGGGCCTTGGAGGGATGGGCGGAGCTCAACCGCTTGCGGCTACTATGAATGAAGCGGTCATGATAGCAGTTGAGATAGATCCGCTAAGAATTCAGCGCCGGGTTGAAACGGGCTACCTCGATGTTATGGTGGAATCACTCGATGGGGCACTTAACATTGCACGAAAATTCCAAGATAAGGGAAAACCCCAATCGATAGGTCTCTTAGGTAACGCAGCCGATATATTTCCTGCATTCCTGAAACAGGACGTAATCCCGGATATGGTAACGGATCAGACATCAGCCCACGACGAACTTTACGGTTATGTGCCCAATGAAATTCCATTTGACATGGTAGAAACGGTCAGAAAGAACAATCCGGACAAATATATACACCTTTCCTATCAATCGATGGTTCAGCACTGCAGGGCGATGGTGGAGATGCAGTCACGGGGGGCAGTTGTGTTTGACTACGGCAACAATCTGAGAGGGCAGGCGCTGAAAGGCGGTTATGATGATGCATTCGCCTATCCCGGATTTGTACCTGCTTATATCAGACCTCTTTTTTGCGACGGCAAGGGACCATTCCGCTGGGTGGCTTTATCGGGCGATCCAGAGGATATAGCCAGAACTGATGAGAAGGTGGTAGAACTTTTTCCTCAAGATAAGGCGCTCTGCCGCTGGATTGAGCTGGCTCATGAGAAAGTAAAATTTCAAGGTCTTCCCGCCCGGATCTGCTGGCTTGGTTACGGTGACCGGGCGAAGCTCGGGCTGGCCATGAATGAGTTAGTTGCCTCGGGCGAAGTAAAAGCTCCTATCGTCATCGGCAGGGATCATCTCGATACCGGCTCTGTCGCCTCTCCTTACCGGGAGACAGAAGGGATGAAGGACGGCAGCGACGCAATCGCAGACTGGCCTGTTTTGAATGCTCTTCTCAATGTAGCCAGCGGAGCCAGCTGGGTTTCGGTACACCACGGTGGCGGCGTTGGGATGGGGCTTGCCATTCATGCTGGTCAGGTGATCGTTGCCGACGGCACACCCGAAATGGCGGGTCGCCTTGAGAGGGTGCTGAATAATGATCCTGGCATCGGTGTAGTCCGGCATGCGGATGCAGGGTACGGGCTGGCGCGCGACAATGCCCGCAAGTGGAAGATACAGATTCCCATGCTCGAGGATCAGTGAGAAGTTATTCATATTTCCGTTGTACGGCACGTTCTACGGGAGCAAGATTATTGATAACGGTGAAAGCATTAGAATAGACGGATGAGTCTGAAAATCATCAATATCGGTCAATTAGCCACGTTCAATCCTGAGAAGGGCAAAGTAGAAAGGTCGGCAGGAGTGGAAGTTGAATGTGAGAATGGTCTTATCACTTCTGTCGGATTAGATCTCCCCCCAGCTGATAAAGAGCTAGACGCGGAGGGTGCACTGGTAACGCCCGGCTTTGTTGATTGTCACACTCATCCCATTTTTGCGGCATCCCGTGCCGATGAGTTTTCGCAACGCGCAGCCGGAAAGACGTACCAAGAGATCGCTGCTACCGGCGGCGGTATTATGTCAAGTGTCCGGAGTCTCATGGAAATGGACGAAGCTGAGCTCCTTGAAGCGGTTAAGAGACGGATGGAAAAGTTTCTATT
>CEPZ01073630.1_pt1 | contig 17912 bp, 13 predicted proteins | sample 530461 | NCBI WGS metagenome assembly CEPZ01 (sample SAMEA2620106, study PRJEB7988) | marine metagenome | isolation source: saline water (ENVO:00002010), including | reverse complement strand
ATAGACCAAGCTTTTCCTAAGGAAATGCGAGCGGGTAAAAATGACTCCGAAATGCAAATCCGCCTTAAGAACGGCTCTATTTGGCAAGTGGTCGGAAGTGATAACTACGACAGTCTTGTTGGTACTAACCCTGTCGGCGTTATATTTTCTGAGTATTCAGTTGCTGACCCCACGGCATGGGACTACATTCGTCCAATTCTGGCTGAGAATGGCGGATGGGCTATGTTTATTTACACCCCTCGTGGCAAGAACCACGGTAAGATGCTATATGATGCTGCTATACGTAATCAGCGCTGGTTTTCATCCCTGCTTACGGTAAAGGATACTCACGACAAGGACGGTAGTAACATCATCCTACCTGAGCACATCCAAGAGGAACGTGAATCAGGGATGTCCGAGGAAAAGATACAACAGGAATTCTACTGTTCTTGGGATGCGGGCATGGAGGGTGCGTTCTACACGAACGAGCTTAACCTAGCACAGCAAGAGGGCCGTATCGGTGACTTCCCGCACGACCCTATGAAGCCTTGCCAAACATGGTGGGACATCGGTTATCGAGATAATACGGCCATTGTAATCACCCAGCGAGGCGACGATGGCAAGCCAGTGATAATCGATTACGTTACTGACCGAAATAAGCCCATGGATTTTTACGTCCGCGAGTTGCGCTCAAAACCATACCAGTATGAAGACTTCGAGCACTGGGGTCCGCATGATATGGAGCAGCATGATTGGACTACGGGCAAAACCCGCAAGGAATTTGCCGAGGGATTAGGCATGAAATTCAGCATAGTGGCAAACATACCGCGTGCTGAGGGTATCGATGCCTCACGTGCAATGATACGTACAGCTAAATTCAATCAAAATAAAACACAAGAATTACTAGACGCCCTTTATTCGTACCGTCGTGAGTATGATGAAAAACGAAAGATATTTAAAGACCAGCCTTATCATGATTGGGCTTCCAACGGCGCTGATAGCTTCCGCTATATGTCTGTCGGCTGGGAAGATTATGGCCCAACAGGTAGAGCAAAAATCAATCCAAAACGAACATATAACGTCAAGAGGGCAGTAGGATGCAGAACGCGGAGATAAAACGACGTCTGGCACTATTAGAGTCAGAACGCCAAACGATTCAAGACACATGGGAAATAATCGAGAAATTCGTCGTTCCTTATCGTGGTGAATTCTTTGAGGATAACAAAACGGAGCACGAAATCGATTGGCGCGTGCGTGAGCTGTTCGATTCTACTGCTATCATGGCCGCACAGACCTTGGCTAGCTCAATCCATGGTTCGTTGACCAGCCCTAGCACCCGATGGTTCGACTTGCGTTTCCGCAATGAGGACTTAAACTCCAACAGTACTGCGCTAGCGTGGCTACAAGAAGTAGGCTCACGCATTTACTACGCGCTGCAGGATTCTAACTTCAACCTAGAGATATCTGAGTGCTACTTGGATTTGGTGGCGTACGGCACGTCGGTCATTGTTGAGGAAGTAGAGGGCGACGAGCTAACGGGCAAGGACCTAAAGGTCGTGTTCACGGCTATCCCCGTGAAAGAAATTTACTTCGAAATGGACCACAAGGGCCGAGTGTGCTCGTTATACCGCAAGCTCGAATGGACCGCTGGCCAAATTATCACTAAATTCGGCAAAGATAAAGTACCCCAAGACATCGTTGAAAAAGCGGAAAATACATCATCCGCGTCCACAAAAATGACGGTGATATACGCCATCACCAAGCGCGATGGTTTTGACAAATATGAATATAATGGCCCTGTGGCTGCTGACAAACGCCCGTATGAGTGGAAGTACATCTTGAAGTCTTCTTGCGAAACACTGGGTGACGTGGGTGGCTATTATGAAATGCCAGCATTCGTGCCTCGTTGGCGCAAGACATCTGAGTCTAAATGGGGCAATAGCCCTGCGATGATTGCATTGCCAGATATCTTGACTCTTAACCAACTGACCGAGCTGATTCTACGTGCGACTGAGAAAGTAGTAGACCCAGCGACGCTGACAACTGAGCGAGGCCTACTATCCGACTTAGACCTCGAAGCGGGCGGCTTATCGGTGGTGCGTACGTTGGATGATATCAAGGTACATGAATCCAAGGCGCGTTTCGATGTGTCAGAGCTTGAACGCGAAAAATTACGTGAGTCGATCAATCATGTATTCTATGTCGACCAGCTAGAGCTTAAAGACTCTCCGACCATGACCGCGACAGAAGTTCAAGTGCGATATGAGTTGATGCAGCGACTACTAGGGCCTACTCAGGGCCGATTGGTTTCTGACCTACTTGACCCATTGATTCAACGCACGTTCAACATTATGTTCCGTGCGGGTATGTTGCCGAAAGTACCTGACATTGTAGCCCAGTCTGATTCTGAATTAGACATCCAGTATATCGGTCCGTTGTCACGAGCGCAGAAAGTCGACGCGGCGGCGGCGGCCGAACGTTGGATAGCAGGTGCGCTGCAAATCTCGGAAATCAATCCGCAAGTGCTAGATAATATCGATTTTGACGCCATGGTCCGCGACCAAGCTGATGTTCTCAACGTCCCAGCCAAGTATTTGAAAGACAAAGCTAAGGTCACAGCGGAGCGTAAGGAACGTGAAGCGCAAGCAGTGCAGCAACAGCAAATAATGGACGCACAAGAGGGCGGCAGAGCTCTTGAATCCATTGGCAAAGGCATAAGTGCAGTACAAGGTGAAGGCAATGCGTAAAAAGACCCCAGAAGAAATACGAGCAGGAGTGGCCAGAAAGGCCGACATGTTCAAGAGATTCTTCAATTCAGCGGACGGGGAAGAAATTCTCCAAGCGCTGGAAGAAGAGTTTAACCACGACCAAATCGTGGTGCCCCAAGACCCACATATGACTCACTATAAATTAGGTCAGCGTGATGTGGTTGTGTATATACGACAATTATTAAGGTACGAGCAATGAGAATTTGGCAACTAATTAATGCAGGTGTTTATGACAGACGTTACAGAGAACAAGCTGGTGAAGGCGGTGATGGCGGTGGCCAAGGCAATGGTAGTGGCGATAACGGCGGCGGCAGTGATAACGGCGGTGACGGTGGTGATTCCTCTCCATTTAGCGGGCTTGAGTCTACTTTAGTAGAAAGCTTGGCTAAGGACGGTATTAGCGACGTCGCGGGACTAGCCAAGCAATTTGTCGACCAAAAAGCTTATCTAGGTAACGCAATCCGTATCCCGTCAGAGGAAGCAAGCGCGGAAGACCGTCAGGCATTCTATGATAAGCTTACTAAAGCTGCTCCTAACTTAATGCCGACGCCTGATTCGTCCGATGCTGACGCGATGAACGCACTTTGGACGCGCCTAGGCCGACCTGATGAATCGACTGGCTATGAGGGCGTTGAAGTACCTGAGGGTCTTCAATTCTCAGACGAGCGATTGGCGACTATGCAAGGCATTGCCCACAAGCACGGTCTGACTAAAGACCAATTCAAGGGCATGGTGAACGATGTCCTCGCTGCGGACGCAACCCAGCAAGCGGCCATGGCCCAAGAAACCGCCGATTCTCGCAAAACGCTTGAGGCAGAGTGGGGTGCTACTTTCTCGGACCGCGAGTCACAAGCTATTGCGATGATGGAGAGAACGGGCGCACCTGAAATCCTAGTCAACATGGCCAAAGAGAAAGCCATCGGTGGCGAGACATTGGCTTGGTTCCACAAACTAGCGGAGTCAGTGACTGGCGGTGAGGGCGGCCCTCAAATAGGACAGGACCAAGGTGGTTCGGGCAAGATGACCCCAGCAGAGGCGCAAGCCCAGATTTCGGAGATTATGAACAATCGCCAGCACCCGTACTGGGATATGCACCATCCTGAGCATCAGCAAGCTATCCAAAAGATGCTGAAATTGTCGGCATATGCTGACCCTAGCGCATCAACCACAATCGATGCCTTGAGAGGTTCTATCGACGTAAATGCGTCATAGTATTGACGGACGAGACCGAGTGTGCTATAATATATGTTAACGGGTAGCCATTCGGTCCGTATCAACACACTCGGGTAGCTCGGTTGAGTCCGCAGTAGAATCAATCTTTAATTACTTAATGGAGTCTGTAATGGCTATCACAATTAATAACGTCTATATTCAGACGTTCGAAAGAAACTTGCGCCACTTAGCGCAACAAACTATGTCCAAGCTTCGTTCACACGTTACTGAACGTTCGACTGGCGGTGAAAAACACAACTGGGAACGCCTAGGTGCAGGCCAAGCGCAGGAGAAAACTTCTGCACGCCAAGCCACGCCGACATCTGACCTACCTTGGTCACGCCGCGTTTCATTAGCTAAGACGTACGATGCTGGTGAAACCGTTGAGCCAGAAGACATCGTACAAATGTTAGTTGACCCTAACTCAAACGTAGCGATGAACTTGTCTATGGCGATGAAACGTCAAGTGGATGATATTATCATCGACGCTGCGACTGCCGATGCTCTGAATGGCGACGGCACTACTACTGCTTTCCAAGCTAGCCAAACAGTTGGTAATGGCTTGAGCGAAATCTCGTTAGACACAATTTTGCAGGTACAAGAGAAGTACTACGAAAATGACGTTGACCCTGACGAGAAAAAATGTATGGTTATCGGTCCTAAGCAACAGCGTAAGTTACTACAGCTTATGGAAGTTACGTCGGGCGATTACCAAAACAGCCGTGCTTTAGCGACTGGTTACATGCCTGATTGGCTTGGTTTCAGTTGGATTGTATCTACTCGATTACAAGCACCAGCAGCAGACCAAATTGACTGTCTGTCGTTCACTCGTCGTGGTATCGGTATGCAGGTGAACAAAGACATCACGGCTAAGGTCGCGGAAGACCCAAGCCTGTCATTCGCGTGGCGCATTTATGTCATGATGGTAATGGGCGCTGTCCGTACGGAAGATGAGCACGTAGTACGTGTCCACTTAGCGGATACCGTAACGCCTTAATAGTTGGGGCAGTTGGGGCATAGTGGTAATTTTGCGATGCCCCTTTTTTAGTCAAGATAATCGGAGAGCAACATGAAACTTGCACCAAATCGCATAGCGCAAAAGAAAATCAAAGACTTAGCTTACCCAGCGCAAGGTAAGGGTCTTTCTGTCAAGGAAATCAGTGAACGTCTACAAATAAAAGAAAAAGCCGTCAAAGCTTGGGTGGACCACTTCAATCCTGACAAGAAAGAAGAAACTAAGAAAGAGACTAAGTAGGTATTACCATGGCCAACACGGTTGAAATATGCAATTTAGCTATCGCCGCTGTTGGCGGTAATCTTATTATGAGCCTCGAAGATAATTCAGTCGAGGCTCGTGTTTGCAAAGCCAACTTCGCTGCTGCAAGAGACAAATGTCTCGAAGACAGGGATTGGACTTTCGCTACTTCACGCAAGGAATTAGCACCACTAGCACAAGAACCAGTTTTCGGGTATGATGGTCTATTTAAGTTGCCGTCGGATTGCATACGTGTAATTGAAGCATTCGATAAGTCACAGCAGACATCAGGCCCGTACATCAATGAGCAAGACAGACCCAACCCACTGGCTTGGTCCGTGGAAGAGGGAAACATAGCGGCGGACGCTACTGAGGGATTGCTCATTCGATATATAAAAAGAATAGAAGACCCGTCTCGCTTTTCAGCGGGCTTCACCCAAGTACTGGCCCACTATCTAGCGTATCTGATATGCGTCCCGCTCGCCAAAAGTCGAGCACTACGCAATGATACGTATTCTTTGTACGAAAGAGCACTAGACGATGCTTCTATAGGCGACGGTCTGCAAGGCAGAAGTCAGCTGATTCGTTCTAGCAAGCTCATCAGAGCGAGGACTCGCTAGGGGGTCAAATGTCTAGTCACAATGATTCTAGATATGGGTTTCTAATTGATAATACAAGTGGCGACTTCGGCCAAACCAACGACGGCGTGGTGACATACGTCAGGCTGTTAGGGTCCACTAAAAATAGCCTCAAAGGGACGTGGGACCAATTTCTTACTGCGCAAGGATTTTCTGGCGGCCACATCAACGATAGGATGTACGCTTGGTTGGGTTCACTAGGCCATACTCAAGCCAGTATCGTAGAAAGATGGCGCAGCTATTGGGAGTCTGCAGGAGTCGGTGTTCCGTCTGAATATACTATTGAATACACATCGGAGTATAGATAATGAGTGCACAAACGTTCATCGATGCCTTGAGAGCCAAACAGGGCCAAACGGCGTCAATCGACCCGAATTTCCACGCGGACACGCTCCAAGGATTCCATGACTCATACGTAGGCGACATATTTTCTGAGCGCGTACTAGAAGGTGAAAGTTCGGATTTAACGCAGAATCCTACTGGCCTAGGTCCCGCAAATGCGGCACAAATTAATTTCGGTCCTGCAGTAGGCTCGGGCGCAGACCCTGTGTCCATGGATTCTGCGGGCACTATCACTATAAATGAATCGCGCGAATACCGAATAAAGGTAGCTTTGCAATTCGGCCGCACGGGTTCGTCTCAAGTTTCGTATATCCTATTCAGGGTTCTAGTCAATGGCGTGCAGGCTGGTCGTTCCATAATTTCGAAGTTGTCTAACGCAGACGAGACTCAATACTTTGAAAATGATACAGAGATATTCTTACCTGCGGGGGCTACTCTGCAATTTCAGATTATGCGTGACGCTGCGGGCAATAACTCAGGCGGATTAATTGGGTTCGACCCCGCTGTAGCGGGCGGTGCTGAGTGGAACACTGCTCCTAGTGCGGCTATTCGTGTTTCTAGAAAAATGGTGGCGTAATATGTGGTATTAATAAATGAAAATTCATCCGTTACAAAATAGATTCGACGCGGGGATACTCTCCCCGCGTATGCATTTGCGCTCTGATATCGAGGGGTATCAAGCAGGTGTAAAGGACATGGTGAACTTTGTTGTATTGAAACAAGGACCTGCTAAATTCAGAAATGGCACTATCTTTATCGGCGAGGTAGCGGGTAGCTATGCACGTAACTTCCCCTTTCAGTTGTCGCCCGATAGTGAGGTAGGTGAGGCATTCGATATCGTAATATCGGATGACGGCAACCTGTATGTAATAGGCGCCACCAGTGCGGTACTCGGAGCTGAGGTACTTACTAATACAAGTTTCGGTTCGGGTCTGAATGGGTGGGAAGTAACCGCTACAGGCGGAGCGTCTGTCAATTGGGTTTCAGGTGTCACCATACTTGAGGGCGGTAACAACCCATCCGATAGAGCTACTATAAGTCAGTTGGTGACGATAAACCCAGCCGACGTGGGTAACACGTTCAGGCTTACGTACACCACGGAGACTCAAACTGAATTACTTAAACCCGATATATTCCTAGATGTGGGTACTACTCAGAATGGTACTGACATCGCGCAGGGGATATACCGAGGCTTCAATGATAGCCTCGAATTCACGCCTAACACAGACACATTTTGGGTGACAATATCGGCCAACGGCGTGGAAGAGGATCCAGGTTCATTTGAGCCTAATGTGACTCCCGTGCCTAGAACAACCAACAGAAGACTGGTTAAGATGTCCTTAGCGGATACCGTAGGTGAGGCACAAATATCGTTCCCTCATTCGTACTCGGCCACTGACATAAGCCGAATCCAAACTAGGATGGTTCCTGACCGCGACGAAATGTACCTAGTGTCGGGCAACAATGCTCCTACTAGGCTAGAGTATAATGATATTACGGGTGTGTGGTCATATTCAGTGATACCATTTACTTCCGAGCCTAGTGAGTGGGGAAGCGGTAGCTATCCCTCCACCTTGACATTCTTTCAGGGACGTAGCTGGTGGGGTGGCGTTAAAAACAGCCCCGAGACGTTTTGGGGGTCTAAATCGGCAGAATACGAAAATCTTACGATAGGCTCACTGGACAATGAAGCTATCGAATACACGATTGCTCAAAAAGGCCAGATAAGATGGATGGAAGGCATCCGCAATCTTGTCATCGGCACTAACACTGCTGAATACATAGTCACCGCTCAGGATGGTTTGCTTACCCCGAGTGACGTCGATGTCGATATGCAAAGCGCTAACGGTAGTGATAACATACAATCACTACCTGTCGGCAATGCTGTCATATATGTGTCGTCTGATGGGCGTAAAGTGTATAAGTCCGTATTCAAATGGACCGAGGATTCTTGGTTCAGTGATGACTTGACGTTTGTGGCTGAACACCTGACCGATGGCAATCGCATAGTGGATATGTCATTTGCCAAGAACCCTGAGAACATCGTTTGGTGTACTTCGGAGGATGGTAATCTATTGGCATTCACATACGAAGCCACCACTGAAAGAGCGGGTTGGCACAGACACGAGACTGACGGCAGGGTGTTAGGTGGGACGGTGCTACAAATCGCGGGAAGGTCTGTGTTTTCTATGGTGGTGTCCCGCCAAGTGAATGGTGTCTCGGTCCTGCACGTAGAACGTATGGACCCCAATACTTATGTAGACGATGCCGCATTCATAGAAAACGAAACGCCTATGGACGAGATTCAAGTCGAACACTTGGCTGGGGCTACTGTATCTCTCGTGGTGGACGGCGCCGTGCAACCTGACATAGTACTTGACTCGGAGGGTCGAGGTGTGTTAAAATATTCGGGTAATAGTGTAGTCGTAGGCAGACCGTACAAGGGGACGTTTTTGACGTTAGACGCTGATTTTGGCTCTCAAACAGGTTCGGCAAGGACATACGCCAAACGTTGGAATAAGATATTCGTAGGGCTGTACTCTAGTGTTCTGCCTTTGATAAACGGAACTAGGCCACCCGACCGTTCACCATCAACGCCGATGGATACGCGCGAGCCTGACAAGACTGAGATAGTGGAAGTAACGAACCTAGGTTATTCACTGGATGCTCCGATACTTATAGAACATGATTTGCCGTTGGGTATGACCATCACTGGTATATTGGGTGAGCTGGGTCAGGAATCACTATGATGGAAATTAGAGCGTACCAAGATGGTGATTTGGCCGGCATAAAAGGCAAACGTGAGGATTTGACGGGCGTGGTCGGCGGCTGGTCATTCACTGTCCACAAGGATGGTGAGCCACTGGTTTGTTTTGGTTGTGATAAATTCTGGGACGGCGTGGGTCACATTTGGATGGTAGCGGGCAGCGAAATCCGCGGCCATGGCTTGGAGCTACTGAGGCTATCTAGGGACATGTTGAATAAGACCATGGATCAATTTGGCTACAATAGAATTCAAGCCTACGTCTCGCCAGAATCGGAAGAAAATGCTCGATGGGTCAAGTTGTTAGGTATGAGACTTGAGTGTACATTAGAAAAAATGTCACCCGACGGGTCCGACATTGACGTATATAAAATAACGAGGTAATCATGGCGGCAGCAATACCATATGTAGCGGCGGCTTTTGCAGGAGCTTCTGCAATACAACAATATAGCGCGGGCAGAGAAGCTGAAAGAGCTTCGGAGCGTAACGCTGCAGCTGCGGCTGCTGAGGCGGCCGAAGAGGAACGCCGTTTACGCAAAGAACAGCGAGAACGCGAAGCCACCACTAAAGCCCGCGCTGCGGCCGGTGGAGCTTCGGCTTCTTCAGGTTCGGCACAGGCTGTAATGAGCGATATGCAAAAAGAGCACCAGTCAGAACTGGCTTGGCTCCGCAAATCAGGCGCAAGTCGCGTCCGCAGTGAGTTAGATGCTGGCAAGCAAGCCAAATCCCAAGCCACATCTGCTGCGCTTGGGACTTTATCTAGTGCGGTCGCTGGCTTCGGGAGTTAAGCATGAAATTACCAAAAGCCGTGCGTACGGGTGTGCAATCACTGGCACGCGAAAACGTATCAGGTATCTTGCAAACGGGCATGGCCAAAGCCCGTGCCATGCAGCAAGTAGGCTCGGATATGGCGGCAGTCCACGACGATTGGCGTCAAAACCAGAACGAAGCGCAAGAAAGACAGGCTCGGCTTGAGATGTCTGCGGCTATGGCTGATTTTGAATCGCAGTACGGAGGCCGCGACGAGTACTCCCCTGATGAAATACCTGAGTCCATATCAGTGCGTCGCATGGATAGGGTTGTCGATGAAAATGGTGTCGAAAATGAGATACTAAGACAGTCTATCCCCGCGCATGAAGTGTACCCTCAGATGTACCGTGAGTACGTAGACAAAACTGCGTCTGCTATTTCGGAAATGATTGAGGACGAAGATTTACGCGGCCGTTGGTTGGACAACGCCAATATCGCAGCGAACGATGCGTATACTTCGCGTGTACTTAACGCACGTAAGCAACAGCAAGCGTACTTCGAGTCGCAATTAAACGCCCAAATCACCACTGCTATATCGAATAAGAAATACGAAGCAGCGGAAATCTTGGCCGAAGATATTTCGGACCCCGAAGCCCGCGCCGCAATGATGGCCAGTATTCGATTCCAACAAGAATCGAATGAGTACAATAACTTGCTTCTGACGGAGGCCCAGTCCGATGCTGATTTGGCCGAAATCGAGGCTGCCATCACAGAGTTGCGTGACCCAGACCAACCTAGTGCACTGACGGGGCCTCAACGCGTTGCGATGGCCAACCAGCTTGAAGCAGTAGCCAGACAAAACGAGCTTAGTTTGGTCGCGCGCGAAGAACGTGAAAACGCCCAGATTGTCTCGGACGCTATAATCGCCATCGACTCAGGTGACCCCCGAATCACTGAACATACTGTGCAAACACTGTTCGATGACGGCTTGGTTTCGGGTGAGCAAATGACGCGCATGAAACTGGCTATCAAGGACAAGCAGCAGGAGAAATTGGAGCAAGTAGGACTACAAATTCAACTAGACCAGATTGCTGCGTCCCCACATGGTATCGACCCAGACAACAAGGACATGCGCAAAGCCGTGGATTCTCGTTACCAAGTGATGGTGGAATCGGGCGTTGAACCTCAGCAAGCAGCTACCCAAACCATGCGCCAATTTAAAGTCGTACCCGCTGCCGTGCAAGCCCAATTCAGAGCTAGTAACAGAGCGGACGCGCAAGGATTAGGTTCTGCTGCGGAAATGTGGATTTATGCTGAGGACTATGCGCCTCAATCGCTTAAAGACTTCGACGATAATGAAGTGGACGTAATTCGACAGGTGGCGGCCAATATGCGCCTAGGCATGAATCCTAGTGACGCTATTGAACAAGTCCGTCGCTACGAAATGATGACGCCAGAGCAGAAAGCAGTCTTAAAGCAAAATGCGTCTACCATGGCTGAGTCCAACGCGGCTGCGCTATCTGAAAGAATAGGAGACTATGATGGATATGACGTGCCTTGGAGTCCATTCAACCCAAACATTCCCGCTTTCATGCAGTCCGAATTCGATGCGAAAACGGAGAAATACTTACCGCAAGTCGGGTACAACGCAAAAGCGGCGCAGAACATGGCGTTTACGGACATCACAACAAAATGGCGATTGACCGATATAAATGGCGACAGCACGATAATGAAAAACGCTCCTGTCGGCCCTAAAGATGTGATTCGTGGCGAGATAACCCGTCAGTATAAGGCGGAGTTGTCGGAGCTTAACCAGCTTTTCCCTGATATGAGAGTCATGGGCAAACACATCCGCATTTCATCAGACCAACTGACTGAGCTTCAAATCGAGGCAGGACAGAAGCCTACGTACTTAGCTTATATCATCACTGATGAAGAAACGGGCGAAATGCAGGTACTTAAGCGATTCACGTGGGATTCACAAAAAGCGACTAAAGCACATAATGATGAAATCCTAGCCAAGGCCGCCGAAGAACGCAAGGCTAGACAGGCTAGAACTCAAGCAAAATTCGACATGCTCAAAGGCATGCATACTGGACCTAAGATATGAACATTAAAGATATAATCGGACAAAGAGAATCCAACGGTGATTACTCTGCTGTCAATTCTTTGGGCTACGCAGGTAAGTACCAGTTCGGCAAGATGGCGCTTATCGATACAGGCTATAAGGACTCTGACGGCAATTGGACGGGCAAGGACGGAGTCACGTCTAAGGAGCAATGGCTAGCAAATCACGACGCGCAGGAAAAAGCGATGGACGAGCTTATGCGCCGCAACACTCGCGCATTGTCTCACTTCGGCTTGGACGAATTCATTGGTAAAACTATCAATGGCACTAAAATCACGATGAATGGAGCATTGGCTTCCGCTCATTTATTGGGCGCTAAGGGTACGGTCGAAATGCTTCGTTCGGGCGAAGCCAAACGCGATGCATACGGCACAAGTGGTTTTGACTATATTGCCATGATTCCTGATGAGGATGAACCTGACCCAAAGCCTGAACCTATCCCTGTCAGAGCAGAACCTACTGTAGCATCTACGGCGCAAATATCGCCTATGGTAGAGGGTATGCCTGAGGGGATAGGTAGACTAGCATCTAGTGATGTGGCCGAGGATGTATCTCCTGACCTCGCCGTCGGGTCCGAGGGTATCGAGTCGACCACATATAGCCCCGAGGCATCCGCGCCTCGCCCCGTGGCTCCCTCGACCTCGGAAAACAGACTGCGCCTATTCTATGCTGACGAATTGGATTACACCCAAGAAAACCGTTTGGCAATCCAATCTGTCCAAAACAGAGTCGAATCGGCCCGCCGTTTCCGCGAAGAAAGCGTGACGGGCGGCGACATCTTTGTGGCGGCTATGCAGAACCACAACCCCGTCGTGTCTTGGATTGCACAAGAGCCTTTGCCGCTTGTCCCTGATATCGAGGGATATAGTCCATATGATAAAAATGATGCGGGCGAGTCCGACATCAAGGGGTACGAACAATATTATGAGTCGTTTATAGACAGCTACAACCCTGAAACTACGGCGGCAATCAAGAGACGCATTGACCGAGAAAACCGAAACCAACAAATCCTACAACAAGGCGGAGCTGCGGGCACATTTGCGTCTATCGCTGCGGGTTTCACCGACCCGATAAACATCGCTATGATGGCAGTCCCTATCGCGCGTGAGGCCAGAATCGCAAGTCTAGTCGGTACGGGTCTTGCCGCCACCACGACCACGGAGACTATCCTACAGGCCACGCAAGAAACCCGTACTTGGGATGAATCGATGACCAACATAGCTGCAGGTGTGATACTGGATAGCGTACTCGGCTCAACGGTTAAGGGCATTGAGTTCGGCCAACGCGAGTTAATCAAGCAAGAGGTAGCCAAGCACATCGGCGACTTGTCTGCGGCCCGTACGCGAGTCACAAGAGAGGCTACGGGTGCGGAAATTGTGAAATCAGGACCTTTATCCACCCTTGCGGCTACGATGGCCAAAATTACACCATTGGGCCGTACACTGCAGTCAGAAAATATGACAGTGCGAGCGGTGGTACAGGAAATGGTGGAATCAGGCATCAGACTTGAGGGCGATTTCATGCCCACGGCCGTAGAGTCGTTAATCAAATTGGATTATGCCAAGTATGCGAACAAGGCTACGCAAGTCCGCAACATACAGCGCCAATTTACCGAAGAGACTGGCATGGACAAGGACGTCTTTTCCATTGAGCTTACCACGGCCATGCGTAATGGCGACGTACATCAAAACGCACACATCGAACGTGCAGCAGGTATCTTGCGTGAACATATCGACGATTTGTGGACGCGAGCGGCCAATTTGGAGATAGAGGGCACGTTCGTCAAGCAAGGCGATGAAGTACAGCCTGTACGTTCTGAAACGTCGGAAAGTTACTTGACCCGACGCTATGACTTGAACATGGTGCGTCAAGACCCCGAGGGCTTCAAACAGGCTTGGATTGCAGGTCTTAAAGACCAACGTGAGCGCACTAATTTACGTCTAGCCGAAGAGGGCGAGGACTTGCTCGAAGACTTGACTGAGGCTGAATGGCGAGAAGTTGCGGCGGATATCTATGCCAAAGTGACCGACCTGCATGTGGGCGACCTGCATTTCAACGCTGCGCCGTCTGGGGCTACATTTTTAAAGTCACGTGTGGATGTAAAAGACGAATTTTTAGATGCGTACCTCGTTAAGGATTGGGAATCGTTGATGGAGGGGTATACCAAATCACTAGCCCCGCGTGTCCGCCTTGCTGAGCGATTTGGCGCGGGCGACAGCAACTACATGCTGAAAGACCAGATACAGCGAATACAGGACGATTTTGCTACTCAGATAGGCGAAATCGACACTCAAATATCGGCAGCAACGGGCAAGGAAAAGAAAAAACTGCAGGCCAGAAAAGAGAAATTGATAAAGCAGCAAGTGTCCGACATACGTGACGTTGAAATCATGCGTGATCGACTACTCAACACCACTCAGGAGCCACATTGGCTTAATCCCGAGAATCGTGCTGTGTTGTCGGGCCTCCGAGCGGCTAGGTCTTGGAACATCGTAACCATGTTATCAAACGTGCTCGTATCGTCTATTCCTGATTTAGCACGTACGATTACGTACCATGGCGGCGGCAAATTCGCTAAAGCGTTCACCCGTTCGGCGTTTTCGAAAGACATCAAGCGCTCGACACTGCCTAAATCGGACATGGCCCGCATGGCTTCGGCTATGGAACGGGCGTCAAGTTACCGATTACAACAAATCAGCGAAGTAGAAGATGGGATAGTACATACGTCATTCGATAAATATGCCCACGCCACGGCCGATAAGGTATTGACGTTATCGGGTATGAAGCATTGGAACGTGCTCAATAAGACAGTGGCTGGCCATTTGGTGGGCGACCGAATCGGTCAAATTCTGTCGTCCGGTCGTGGGTTCTCTAAGCTCAAACAGCTAGGCCTAGACGATCAAGCCATCGCAGACGCGGCTGAATATGCAAAACGCTTTGCTATCGATGACGACGGCCTGATTAACCTGAACTTGGATATGTGGCCTGACCGAGTATTGGTAGAGAAAATCGAGGCGGCAGCAATAAAAGAGGCGGACAGGCTGGTAGTGACCCCTACTGCGGGTGATAAGCCAATCCTAATGTCGACTGAGGTCGGCCGCACATTGTTCCAATTCAAGTCGTTCATGGTGTCGGCCACCAATAAGATGATGCTCCCGCTGTTCCAAGAAAGCGGAATCAGGCCTTGGGTTGAAATCATGACACAATTGGGGCTAGGCCTCGCGGTGGCTAATTTCAAGGCGGCCATGAATGGCAGAGAAATTGAAGGTGTCGACGACCAGTTGATGGCAGCCATCGACCACACTGGCCTAGCTGGGTATGGCATGGAGCTTATGAGAGCTGGCCGTGCTGTGACGGGTATCGACCCATTCGGCGAGGAACAAGATGCCAAATTCTACGCTAGAGGACCATGGGGTACTTTATTAGGCCCTAGTGCAGGCACAGCTGAGAACGCTTGGCGGGCTGTCTACTCTGACAGTAGCGCAGAAGCAAGGGCACGTGCGGTAAGGAAGCTTATGCCGATGCAAAACCACTTGATTCTGAGACGCGGATATGATATAATAGAGGATGAGGCGGCTAAAGCCATGGGCAAATCCTCGCCTAGTTTTTAACGGAGTGCAAGATGACGGTCCAAAATGACAAAAGCAAAATAGAGCATACGGGTAATGGCTCAGTTACTGAATTCCCGTATGATTTCCCTGTTATCGCCGCCGAACACATCAAGGTGTATTTAGATGATGTGTTGCAGGGCAGCGGCTACATAGTACAGGGAGTGGGGGAAACGAGCGGCGGGGAAGTCGTATTCGACACAGCGCCATCTAGTGGCGTCGCAATACGCATTATGCGGGACGTTCCTTTTACACAACTGAATGATTATCGCGCTTTCGACGCTTTCCCTGCTGAGAGCCACGAGAACGCATTGGATTTAGCGGTCCAGCGCGATATTCAGTTGCGCAATAGAATGTTAGATAAGGACTCGGACGAGACGCAAGTCGTCAACAGTGAAGTTTGCTTCACTAAACAGGTCACATTCAAAAACTTTGCTCCAATTTCGGAGACAGCACCTAGTTTACCTGAACATCTAGTGCGCAAACAAGAAATCGATGCGCTAGGAGACATCCAAAGCTCGACGTTCAGGGAAAACAACTTCGTCGTCGTGGACGGCCAAACCGTTTTCAACCTAGACCATGATTTCAGCTCTGTTATAGTGGTGTTGAATGGTCGCTGGCAAAGCTCAGCAGATGGCGCATATACACTCGACACGGACTTGAACACTGTCACGTTGTCTGAACCTGTGGATTCAACTGACCGCGTTGTTATCTATACCAACGACTTCCAGTTAGGCCAAGCCGCCGATATTGAAGTGGGTGACAGAGGTAAGCCTTTCGAATACGATACTGTGGCGCATTTGATTGCGGCGTCCGATCAAATGCTGGTGGGCCAATGGGCGGAAACCAAGGGTGAAAAGACCTTGCTTGATGGGCGCAACGCTACGTACTATTTAGTAAGTAACGCAATGGCAGGCGTGCCAGACGGATTCTATATATTGGATTTAGGTGATAAAAAGGGGGTACTGATGTACACTGCACCAACAAGCGGCGGCGGTACTTCTGTCGCCAACCAAATCAAGGGCCGTTGGGGTGCGCATACACATCCAGTAGCCAATTCTAAACAACTGGGCGATTTGACAGTGATGGCCACTGCTCACGTCAATGAGCATGGCATGTATGTAACTACTGAATCAGACGAGGGCACATTCGAACACGCAGTGTCTGATAATGTGATTACCAACCAATGCCCAGCCATTGAATGGGCAGCGGACGGCACACTTGTGTCTTTCCACGGCGAAGATGTTTCGTTGATTGCGACTCCGTTCTATGACAACAAGGCTCAGGCTACCGCGTCCATCGATTTCCCTGCCACTATCAAAGATATTCAAGTACATCGGGTCCATACTTCGATGTACATATTCGTGTCTACGGAAGCTAGTGGCTTGTGGTGCGTGAACTACAAGCAAGGTACGTTCACCAGTCCGTTCCAATTCTCGGACTTTGAAACCATGCGTTCCAAGTCGCTGTACGAAGACGACATCGATAAGAACAGAGCACCTACGCTCAAAATCATCTTTGCCGATAACCCAAGTGATACGTCGGACAAGGTGTACTTCGCCAACGTCGAATTCACTCCTACTGCGGACGGCTTAGGCTCGTTGGTTTTCAAAGAAGCGGATAACACAGTCATCGCCACAATGGTGCCATCGGCTATCGACGCACAAATCACGGCTGCTAACGCGGAAGAGATTTACAATGCGACGGCTGGCCATACTGTCTATCTAGGTGACATATCCAAAGAAGAAAATCACCTAGTCGCAATCGCCAAGATGCCATTGGTTTCTGGCTTGGCGACTTTCGATATCGGATATGCTTACGACCTTGAATTGGTCACATACGACGACACTCCTGCTTGGGTAGTTGAAACCATAGCTAGTGTCGTAGGCCTTGAGGGTCATGATTCGTTTGCTCCGCAGTTAGACCCAAGCGGTGTGGCCACTGGCAGCTACGGCATCGAGGGCACTGGGTACACTCCTTTGGGCATCTGTTTCGCCGATTTACCAACATTCGAGAAAATCGACCCGCTGGCTGACCAACGCAAGGTAGTATTTGTCACACATGCTGGTGGCACTTATGACTTACGTACACAGACGGTCACTACTGAGAAGTACATAAACGGCAGTAACACCCTCGCGTCCGACAATCCCCGCATCATTAAGCGTGACAACAATAAACCATTGTATCGTCCTAAGTCGTACCAAGGCAGCGCTAATGTTACTGTCGCGGTCCTAGACAGTGATAGTGATTTAGGCGTAGATAGCTCGCGCAATGCTATAGTGCCTATTGATACGCAAGCCGACATCCAGACTTTACGCGATGAAAGTCCTGTGACATCACTGCTGACACCTGAGGAAGCTGCGTCGCTGGTTGAGGACGGTTCAATCGGCCCAAGTGGCGGTAGCTGGTGGACGTATCCTACTACTATTGGCCGCCAAGAGAACGGCCAAGACGTGGTTTACGTGGGC
>CEPZ01086192.1_pt1 | contig 17929 bp, 28 predicted proteins | sample 530461 | NCBI WGS metagenome assembly CEPZ01 (sample SAMEA2620106, study PRJEB7988) | marine metagenome | isolation source: saline water (ENVO:00002010), including | reverse complement strand
TGCCTCTGGTGAGCAGTTGTTATGAGCAGGCTGCATAGCTACGCACTACATGGATAAGAACTGAATGCATCTAAGTTCGAAGCCATCCGCAAGACGAGACAATTAAGGCCGTCGAAAAAGACGACGTTGATAGAGTTACTGTGTAAGATTCAAGTTTTTGGTGAGACGAGAATTTCAGCAGATAACTACTAAAAGCTTTATTTAGCAATATTCTGGATGTTCTTTTGGTACTTATTGAGATTTTTTTCTTAAGGAAAACCTTAAAAAATACATTAATTATATGAAATTTATGGCACAGAAACCCCCAACAATGAAAGAACGTGAAATACTTGCAAGACACATAATAGACGTTTATGTAAAAGGAGGAACCCCTCAAATAAGTACAGAAAGATATCCAAGAAAACACGGTTTTCATGGTTTTCCCGAATTAGAAAGATATAGGGATAACATAACCGGGCAATTTGTTTCTCGAGAAGGTGCATTAGAGATATTATCTCAACAAGCTTCTAATTAACAACTTCATAATTTCAAGCGCGTCAGCGCGAGACACTTCTAAATACAAAACCTTAAAAACCGATTTAATTACATTACTATACTGTTAGAAGTAAGAGATTTAGTCGCTGTTTCTAAGAGTTAATTAAAATAAGGAAAGTTAATATGAAAGTATATGTAGGTAATTTGCCTTTTAGTGTTGATGACGATGCTTTGAACAAGCTTTTTGCAAGCTATGGAGAAATCGAAGAAGCAACAGTGATAAAGGACAAATTCTCAGGAAGATCTAAAGGATTCGGTTTTGTGACTTTTAAAGACGATGAAGGCGCTAAAAAAGCAATTTCTGAAATGAACGACAAAGAACACGAAGGAAGAAACTTAAAAGTTAATGAAGCAAGACCAATGGAAGACAGACCACCTAGAAGAAATTTTGACAGAAACAAAAGATTTTAGGTAGTTTAATAATTTTTTATTTTTTATTTATTGTATTAAGAGGTTTTTATTTTTTAGATAGTTTTATAAATTCATAAATTGTGAAAATTTTATGGCAAAAAGATTACAGGAAATGGCTGAAGTGGCAGGATATATTATGGGAGAAAAAGCAGTTGAAGCGGCAAATAGTATCACAGCGAAAAGTATGACTGAAGCAATAAGAGATATCATAATGGGAAGGGTTCCAAAAAAATCGCTTAAATATGTTTTGGGGGATCTTTTTACCCCAGGTAGTCCTTTTGATACATTACTTCTTAATGGTTTAATTAATGGGACAAATCATCGTGGAGAGGTTGTACCAGATCGTTTTAGAAAGGTTTTTGCAACGGCTCTGGTTAGTAAATATACAATGTGGATAGGTCTAAGCACTTCTCTAGTAGGTAGCTATATTCATTATTATAATCTTAATTAATTAACAACTATCAATCTCAACGTGTTAGTACAAGATTAATTTATTCTAAAGAAAGCTTTATATAATTCTTTTATTTAATATAATTAATAAAAAGAGGGAAAATGACATTTACATCAATAGAGATAATTGCATTAGTAGTAATTGTTTTAGCTGTGATAAAGATGATTGTTCTTTTGGTTAAACCAAAAGCATGGATGGATTTTGCAAAAAAAGTTTATTCTAAACCAAGTATAACTAGCTCGGCGGCATTTATATTAGCAGCTATTGTGCTTTACTATCTAATACAATCAGGAATTAATATTGTAGAAATATTGGCTGTTACTGCATTTGTTGCACTTCTAGTAATGGTTGCATTAGCTAAGGAAGTTGGGCCTTTGATGAAGAAGTATGAAGCAATGATCAAAAAAGGCAATCTTTGGAAAGAATATTGGCTTTACACCCTAGTTTGGGTGGCTTTGTTAGTTTGGGGAATTTGGGAACTTTTCTTCTAAATCTTTTTTATTTAATTTAAATTACAAATAACCTCTTTTTTTAAATTCAGTTTTAATAATTTTTTCAAATTCTCATCACCTTTTGAAAAATCATCAGGAATTCCTAAAACAATTATTTCTTTTTCTTCTGCATCTGGAAATTTTTGAAGAAGTTGAGTTTTCTGAAATTCGTTTTTCTCATCCATAACAATTATTGTACTAGCCCATCTAATTAATTGATTTGTTATTTTTTTGGAATCTCTTATAGGAAAAAATCCAGCAGATCTTGCTTCGATTTCTTCAGAGTCTTCAAATAATTCTTCTGCTGTTGAAGATCTATCCAAACCATTTGCACATATAAAAAGCAATTGTTTTTTTACATTATTCATTTTTTCTTCATCAATTCTTTTTGATTCAAAATCATTAAAACAGCTGCTCCGATTATAAAAATCCAATCAACTAAAAAAGTTAAAACAAGGAATCCTAAAGCAAGTATTGAAAAAATTACAACTTTTGGATTTTTAATTTTCATCAATAAGGCGCTCCTTTCTTTCGCGCTTCTTTTAATGCATGCGCATACCATTCTAATTCATCTAAGAATTTTTTTGACTTTTTATTAAGTTTCTCGTCCAGAAGTTTACCATTTTTATCCAAAGCACTTTTAATTCTTGAAATGGCAAAACTAGAAGGAATACTTGGCATTCCTAATTCTGCCAACATATCTCGTAAATGCGATGTTACCCTAACACCTCCAAAACCACCTCCGGAATAACTAACAATAGCAGAAGGTCTAAAGAGATATTCCTCAAGAAAGTGATCCAGAATATTTGTAAGTGCCGGCGGCGGAAGATGATTATATTCAGCTGTTATCATTACAAAAGCATCTGTTGATCGAAAAATCTTTGCTAATTTCTCAAGAGTTTTAGGGGCATGTCCTTTCTTATACTCTTTATACATCTTATCCAAAAGTGGAAGCTTATATTCAACAGGGTCAATAAATGTCACTTTATGTTTTCTTTTTTTCAAAGAATCAACTATAAATCGCGCAGCTTTTATTCCTTCTCTTTCTTTTCTTACAGATCCTAAAATAACAACAATATTTAATACCATTTTATCCTTTTTTCATTATGTGATAATTTACAAATTATTTAAGTGTTTTATATTTATGTTAATATAATTTGCTTAATTAATTTCTGCTTTTAATTTTTTCTATACAAAGGTTATTTTGTAATAGAATAAATTTAAAAAAGAAAAAATGTATTAATTAATTATGAAAAATAATATCTTGCTTTCGTTTATTGCTTTATCAATAATTTTTAGTTCATTTTTTATATCTGCAGAAGGATGTGCTTTAGATGTCTCAATGATAAATCAAGACCCATATCCTGCAATTCCTGGAGAATATGTTAAAATAGTTTTTCAGGTAGAAGGAATTTCTGATGAAAAATGTGGAAGAGTAGAAGTTGAATTATTAGAGAAGTTCCCTATTTCATTTGATGAAGCAAATGATTCTACTATAATAATTCGGTCAGGAGTTTATGAAAAAGATTTTAGTTCATTTTTAACAGCGCCATTTAAAGTAAGAGTTAATGAAAATGCACTTGACGGTGACACACCAATAGAAATCAGGACTAAAATTGGTCCTACTTCTTCATATATTACAAGACAATTCTTATTAAATATTAAAGATAATAATGTTGATTTTGAAGTTCATGTAAAAGATTATGATTATAATAAAAATACAGTAACTTTTGAAATATTAAACATTGGAAAAAGCGATGTTGAAGCCCTTACTGTAGAGATCCCAAAACAAAACAATATTGAAATCAAGGGACCAAACAGAAATATTGTCGGAGACATTGATTCAAATGAATTTAGCACTGCAGATTTTGAAGCAATAATAAATAATGGGGAAGTTAAAATGAATATAATATACACAGATAATATAGGTGTTAGAAGAACTGTTGAAAAATCCGTGGAATTTGATTCTTCTTATTTTTTAGACAGAAAAGCAGATCAAAAAACAACTTCGAAGTGGACTTATATTTTTGGGGTTGTTGTGATTTTGGTTGTAGGTTATTATTTCTATAGAAGGCATAAAAAGAAAGAAGAACATCATAAAAGAAGACATAGCCATGTTTGAGAAAATTTTTATTAGTATTTTATTCGTGCCTTAATGCATTAACTGTATTTATTTTAGACGCTCGAACAGCAGGAATTACACCAGAAATTGCACCTGTTAATGTTGCAAATAAAACACAACCAATAAATAAATATGGTGAATAGTAAGGTGATAAAAATCCCCAGCCTAAATTTGTGAGAATACTTCCTGCTAAACTTGCAAAGCCCCAGCCCAATAAAACCCCTAACACTCCTGCAACAAAACCTAAAAACGAAGACTCAAATAAAAATATCCAAAAGATATCAGAATTTCTTGCACCAATTGCTTTTAGAATTCCAATCTCTTTATATCTTTCAAGAACAGAAGTAATCATTGTGTTAGCAGTATTGACTGCAGAAACAAGAACACTAATCAATGCAATTAAGATAATAAAACCAATAATTATATTTAAAACACTGGAAAAAGATTCAATTAATTCTTCAAAAGACTGCACAAAAAAATCCTCTTTTCCTTCTTCAAGTCCTCTTTCTTTTCTTAATTTTTTCTCAACATTATCAATTACTTTATCAATATTGCTAGTATCTACTTTTACAACAAGCTCTAAGTATGTTTTATTAGGATACAAATCTTCAAAATATTCATTCGTAATATAAATTTGTGAGTCATCTTGAGGATTTCCTAGGGATTCAAAAAAACCAATAATTTTCATTTTCTCACCATCGATTTCTATGATATCATTTACATCCAATCCTTTTTTGAAAATTTTATTATCAAGCAAATAATTATGTCCCAAAAAAACATTTCTTGTGTCTCCAGAATTTAACAACCTTCCTTTTTCAACACCTGTATTAAACAATTCTATTATCAAAGAATCCTTTGGATCATATGCTATTAAGAACACAAACTTTTTCTGATTGTTTACTTCTGCTTGCACTGTTGTGAAATAAACACCACTTGCATCATAAACTCCTGCAGCACTTTTAACAGCATCAACATCATCATCTGTAAGTTTAAAACTTTCTTCCATTCCTAATCCTCCAACACTTCCTTTTGCTGTAATTAAAAGTTTATCGACAGAAGAACTCGATTGAAATTCATTAATATAAGTATACAACCCCAACCCAAAGCTGATAAAAATAAAAATTGTTGCAATACCAATTAAAATAGAAAACAAAGTTAAGAAGCTTCTTCTTTTTCTTTGCTTTAAATTTCTTAATGAATATTTTATTGTTTCTTGACTAAACATTTTAACCTCTTAATGCCTCCACAGGATTTTGTTTAGCTGCATTCATTGCAGGAATGATTCCTGCTATTGCTCCAATTAAAAAACTTCCGAGAAGTGCATAAAAAATCAAAAAATAATCAATAACTGGTTTTAATTCTGTGCCTAAAAAATTATTCAATGCGCTTGTTCCTAAAACACCTATTAAAACACCAAAGATTACTCCGATGATTCCTCCAATTAAACCTAATAATCCAGACTCAACAAAAAATTGAAAAAAAATCTGGCTGTTTCTTGCACCAATTGCTTTCATAATACTAATTTCTTTTTTTCTTTCAAGAACAGAGGTGGTCATGGTATTGACAATTCCTAATGCTCCAATAAAAATGGAAATTCCTGCAATAAGTGCAATAAAAATCTGGACACCACTTAAAATACTATTAACTGTCGATAGTGTTGCTTCAGGTGTTGAAATTTCAAAATCCTCTTCGCCAATTTTAACATCTCTTGTTTTTCTGAGCAGCTTTGCAATATCTTCCTTTGTTTTATCTAATTCATTTTTATCTTTTGGTTGAACCACAATAAAATCAACATCATCACCATAACCAAAAAGATTTTCCAAATCTTTGTCATTCATATAAACCATGTTATCAAAAATAAAACTTCCTTTTTTTTCCAAAATTCCCACAACTTCAAATTGTTCGTCATTGATTAAAACTCTTTTTCCAGGAATAACTTCTTTTTCTAATCCTACTTTATTCACATAAAAATTATATCCCAAAAAAACTTTTTTAACATCAGCGTCTTTTAAGAGTCTTCCAGCAATAGTTTGTACATCTAATTGTTCATAAACAAAATCTCTATCATCTCCAGAAGGAATGCTCATGGCAGAGCCAAAAATAAGCTTGTCATTATATTCTAATTTTCCCGAAACCATATTTCTTCTAATGGCCATTTTAACACTGCTTAATTTTCTTACCTGCTCAACATCATCGATTGTTAAAGGATTAACAACATTAGAACCAGGAGGACCATAACCAGAAATACCTCCTGCTTGAACAGTAATAATTTCCGCGGAAGCAATATCAAACTGGCTTGAGACTGCGAGCTTCAATCCAGAGCCTAAAGAGATTAGTGCAACAACAGCTGTAACACCAATAAAAATTCCTAGAAGTGTTAGCCAACTTCTAATACCCCTATGTCTAAGATTTCTAAAAGAAATAATAAAATAATCTTTAATCATGTTATTTCTTAGCTTTTTTTATTTTGCTCTTAACGATTTTTTTATGATTAAAATGTTTTTTCATTAATTTTCTTTCTTGCTTTACTATTTTAAATCCGTTTTTATGTCTAGTGGTTTTCTCAATTTTTCCATCCCTCAACCAATAAACAGTATCTGCATAAGCTTCTGCAAGCTCTGGCTCATGTGTAACCATTATAATTGTCTTACCTTCTTTGTTTAATTTTCTCAAGAATTCCATTACTTTCTCTCCTGTTTTAGTATCTAAGTTTCCTGTTGGTTCATCTGCTAGAATTACTTCTGGATCATTTGCTAAAGCCCGTGCAATTGCAACTCTTTGCATCTCACCTCCAGAAATCTGATTGGTATAGTGATCTATTCTATCTATTAATCCAACTTTTTCTAAAAGCTCTTCTGCAATCTCTTCTCTTTCTTCAATATCAATTCCTTGGAACATCATTGGTAGCATGACATTTTCTTTGACAGTAAGGTTTGGAATTAGATTAAAGCTCTGAAAAATAAAACCTATTTTCTTCCCCCTAATCTGTGCTAAATCTGACTCTGTTAAATCTGAAGTCTCTTGATTGTTAAGAAGAATCCTTCCTCTTGATTGTACATCTAAACTTCCGACCAAATTCATCGCTGTGGATTTTCCACTTCCAGAAGGCCCCATTATTGCCACAAACTCCCCCTTTTTAATTTTCATATCAATACCATCAACAGCTTTAACAATATTTTCCCCCATTTTGTAAAATTTACAAACGTTTTTAAGAAGAATTACTGTTTCTTTATTTTCCATAATACTTTTAATAAATTTTTACTTTTAAGAGTTCCTATTTAATTTCAAAGCATTCAAGTTCTTTCATTGATTTTTCCACAATCAAATTAACATCAACTTTTTTCAATATGTTTTCAAAAAATTTTAACTTAGTTTTTGTTGAAGGATTTTTTGAAAGAATACTGCAACAATCTTTGTATTTCTCAATACTCATTTCATAGGTTCCAATCTTTTTGGAAAGATCAATTATTTCTTGTTTGTCATATGTTAATAATGGTCTAAAAACCGTGGCTTGGATTCCAAATGAAGAAGCATTAATATTCTCAATTGTTTGACTTGCAACCTGTCCTAAATTATCTCCAAGAACAATTGCATCATAATAATTTTCTTTAGCAAATTTCTCGGCAAACTTCAACATAAAATATTTGAAAAGAATTAAATCATATTTTTGCAAAATTTCTCCTTGAGTCATAATTTCATAAGTTGAATAAGGAACAAAATAAAGCTTTGATTCTCTTTGATATTGATTTAAATTTTTAACAATCTCTTTTATTTTTGAACCCAATGCTTTCTTGTTATTATTAAAAACATGAAAATGCAAGAAATCAATCTTGCAACCTCGTTTCATCATTAACCATGAGGCTACAGGAGAATCAATTCCTCCTGAAAGTAAAATAAGAACCCTTCCACTTGTTGAAACAGGAAGACCACCTAATCCATTAGTTCTTTGGGTATAAATATAAATTTTCTTTCCTGTGATTTCTATAAAAATCTTTTTTTCAAAATTCTTATAATCAACTTTCAAATCAAGCTTGTTTGAAATCTCTCCGAGTTTTTTATTAATTTCAATTGAAGTGAAAGGAAAACTCTTATCGGATCTCTTTGTTTGAAATGCAATTTTATTGACTTTATTTTTCTTAAATTCTTTTAGAATTTTCTCAACTTCACCCTCTAATTTTTTAATATCATTTTCAATTTCACAAACAAAAGAAAAATATTTTATTCCAAAAACTTTATTTAAAATGTTTGATACTTTTTTTTCTTCAGCATCAAAATCAACAAGAATTCTTTTTTCATGTCTTGTAACACTATTAACTTTTACTTTATTTTTTTCTGCTATCTTTTTTATGTTATCAACTAACTTCTTCTCAAAATATGCGAAATTTCCTTTCTTCAATCCAATTTCTGCATGATGAATTAATGCTTTTCCCATGCTTTATTTTAAAAAAGATCGTTATAAAAAGGTAACTATAAAACACCTGTCAAAATTAAAATAGATAAAATCAATAAACCAATTGTTGTAATTTCTTTTTTGTATTTTAATTTCATTATTTTCTCTGAGAAATAAATTAACATGCTTAATTGTAAAATTGTTGCTGCGAAAATTCCCCCAATAACATAAGGAGCGTTTGAGACAGGTCCTAAAAATAATGCAGAATAAGCAATTGTATCATCTATAATTGTCGCAAGTGCTACAATAAATCCAATTGTTATTAGTCTAAAAAATCTCTTAGCTGAAATTGCCTTCATATTTTTTAATTTTTTCTCAACTTGTTTCCTCGGCTTTTGAATAAACCAATTAAAATAAACCGATAAAGCAAGGAGGAAAATTAATGCCGCAGATATGTAATTAGAAAAAGGAATTGATTTTATTACTGAGCCAAATAGAAATGAGAAAATTATTGCTAAAACTATTGCTAAAAAAGTTCCTATTGCAAATGCGAATCTTCCTTTCTTTGTTCTAGTGAGAGTAGCTGCAATTGGAATACGAATCATAGTGTCATCAAGACCTGCTATTGTTTTCACAAAAAATCCAGATGCAAAATATTTTAATGACATGTATAAAATAAAACGAAAAAGTTTTTAAAATCTTACATATTAGAATTTTTATGATAGAAGGTAAAAAAGTTCCAGATGTTGTGTTTAAAACAAGAGTTAGAGATGAATCTATTGGTGGAGATAATCCTTTTACATGGAAAGATGTTCCATCAGATAATGTTTTCAAAGAAAAGAGAGTTGTTGTGTTTGCTTTGCCAGGAGCTTTTACACCAACTTGTTCAAGCACACATCTTCCAGGATATGAGAAATTCTACAATGAAATAAAATCACAAGGTGTTGATGAAGTTTATTGTTTATCTGTGAATGATGCTTTTGTTATGCATCAATGGGGCAAGCATCAAAATGCAGAGAATGTTAAATTATTGCCTGATGGAAATGGAGAATTCACAAGAAAAATGGGGATGCTCGTAAAAAAAGAGGACTTAGGTTTTGGAGACAGAAGCTGGAGATATTCAATGGTTGTTAACAATGGAGTTGTTGAAAAAATATTTATTGAACCAGGATTCCAAGACAATTGTCCAACAGATCCTTTTGAAGTCTCTGATGCAGAGACTATGTTGAGATATTTGAGGGAGAAGAGGGAAATTAATACATAAATTCTTTTAAACATGAAGAGCAAATAATTCTTATGACAGGAATAGCAGATGATCATGATGCAGCAGAGGAATTAGTTTTAGAAGAATATCGAAGATTAAGAAGCCATGGAGAAGATCATTCCTTATTAGAGTATTTGACTGATGTGGGTCAAGAGGGTTTTAAATTTACAAACTATGATCAATTCTTAGGTAAATTCCTTCCTGAAGGGAAAAAATATACTGCCATCGCATTGGCAAATTATTATGTTGCGTTAAGAAGGGCAGTTGATGAAATTGAGGGGATTAATCGAGAGCCAAAAAAGCCAGTAATAAAAGAGAACCCTCCTCGTTTAAGTGAAAGAGATAGTGATTTGGAGATCCCTTTTTAACCCAAAAACCTTAAAAACCCTCTCGTTTTCTCATTTTTGTAAGTCGGGTAGTTAATTTCGGGACTAGCTTTTAGATAAGCAAATTTCGTTAGATATCGAAATTAGTTCTGAGGAAGGTCCGCCCACCACATTATAGGTTGTCGTTGAAAAACGAGCATTGTGAAATGTAGCTCTGGTACAGAAACGCCACAGTCTTCGCTGAGCGCTAAAAATTCCAAAAGAATTTTGGCGCCACGAAATTCCAAACTGCGCCTACGCGCAGAATGAATTAAGAATTTCGTTGGTTATGAAACATGCGTGGAACTTTGAAGTGAAGGATTTGATGAAACGAGCATCTCAACCGGTGCAAGGTTTAAACCGCTTAGTCGAATGTTAACACATTCTGTTTGTCTCTGTTAGAATTCAGTGAGGCGAAGAATGACAGAAGGTGGCCTATTCCCGACTTACATTTTTTCAACAACATTTAAAAGATAATTATTTCTTATGAAATTAGAGGGGGCGGTAGCTCAGCGGGAGAGCACATGACTGAAGACATAGAAAATCCAGATTTTCTGGGTATCCGACAAAGTCAGATATCATGGTGTCCGGGGTTCGACTCCCTGTCGCCCCATAAAATTATAGAACATTAATAATTCCTGCGAGGATTGCTAAAAGACCAAAAGTAATCACAAAATGACCGAACCTAACTTTTTCTGAGAATTTCATAAACATATGAATTGTCCCTAATCCAAAAATAAAAGAAAACAAAAATCCAAAGAACATCTCTTTCATAAAAACAATATCAGAAAAATTCAAAAGTAAATTCCCCAATAAAATAATAGGAAGACTCATTATAAAACTAAGTCTTAATGCTATTGTTTCATCAAAATTCCTAAATAAAAAACTTGAAACAGTTAATCCAGATCGAGATAATCCTGGAAGAGCTGCAAATCCCTGCATAATACCAAGAACCACACCATCTGTATTGTTCAAATGATACTCTCTTCTATGACCTGCTGAACGTGATTTTAATTGCAAAGCTCCTGTCAAAATTAAAAGAAATCCGATGAAGAAGTTTATTGAAGCGCTTGTTAAAGGAAGTTGCTGGATTTTAACTAAATCAAGAAGATTCAAAATTGCCAAACCAACAACTCCTGAAATCAGCGTCGCAATCATTAAAAATTTTAAAGTTCTTTTTGTCTCAGGATCAGAATACTTATAATTTGCTACCCCTTTCAACAATTGTTTAATTTCTTTTCTAAAATAAACTAAAGCAGCAAAAAAAGTTCCTAAATGTAAAAAAAGCGCCTGTCTTAAAAATAAATCAACTTCAATTCCACCAAAAAAATTTGTAATAAAAAAAAGCAAAAAGCCTTCAGAACTGACAGGAATCCATTCAGTAATGCCTTGAATAATTCCTAAGACTATTTGTTGAAAAAGTTCCATTAATTCTTAAAGTTATTATGTATTAAAAATTTATTTAATTAGAAATGTTTATAAAATAAATAACATTAAAACTAATAATGGCAAAAAAAGAGGAAAAGTTTAGTGAAGTAAGTTATGTTTTAGGAATAACAAGTATAGTTTTTGCGTTTTTTACACCATTAGCAGGATTAATTTTGGGAATTGTGGGACTAATTCAAAATAGAAATCAAAAAACAGAATTATCAAAAAAAGCAAAAACATTAAATATCTTGGGAATAGTTTTAAGTATTATTGTGATGGTGGTTTTAAGTGCAGTATTTTATTTAAGAATAATAAATAACCTTTTAGTCTAAGATGATTTCAAAAAAAGCGCAAATGCAAATGTCCGTGGGTACAATTGTTACAATAGTTTTACTTATGACTGTTTTAATTCTTGGTTTAGTCTTGGTAAGAACAATTTTCAGTGGTGCTGTAGAAAATATAGATAGCATAGATCAAGCTGTTAAAAATGAAATAACAAAATTATTCTCAGAAGATGATTCAAGAAAAATTGTTGTTTATCCTGGAACAAGATTAATAACAATTAAAAAAGGTAACAAAGATTATCTTGGGTTTGCATTTTCAATAAGAAATGTAGAAACAACATCTGGAGAATTTACATACAATGTTTTTGTAAATGACCCTAACATAAGAGAGAAATGTAATACAAATGTTCAAGAAGCAGAAAGTTGGATTAAAGCAGGAAAATCCGGAATTGTAAACATCCCTCCAGGAGATGTAATACGTGATCCAGAATTCGTAAGATTCTTAATTCCTGAAAATGCCCCACCATGCCTTATTAGATATGGTGTTAATGTAGAAAAAGACAATCAACAATACGGAAACACTGTGAATATTGATTTAAAAGTTGAGCCAAGATAATCCCACTAAAAGAATTTAAAAAATACTCTTTCTTGTTTTTCTTATGGTATTAAAATTATATAATACATTAACAAGAAAAAAAGAGACATTTAAGCCAATTAAAAAAAATGAAGTTGGAATGTATGTCTGCGGCCCCACTGTTTACTGGTACCAGCATATTGGAAATTTAAGAACCTATATTTTCTCAGATATTTTGAGAAGAACTTTAACCTATAATAATTATAAAGTTAAACAAGTAATGAATGTGACAGACGTTGGACATTTGACATCTGATGCAGATACAGGAGAAGATAAAATAGAACTTGCTGCAAAAAGAGAGAATAAATCAGCTAAAGAAATTGCAAACCATTATCTAACAATCTTTAAACAAGATCTTAAAAAACTGAATATTTCCGAACCGAAGTTATGGGTAAAAGCAACAGAGCACATAAAAGAACAAATTAAATTAATAAAAGCCCTAGAAAAAAAAGGATATACTTACAAAACTTCTGATGGTATTTATTTTGATACATCAAAATTAAAAAATTACGGGAAACTGGCAAAATTAGATATCAAAGGTTTAGAAGCTGGAAAAAGAACCTCTATGAGAGAGAAAAAACACAAAACAGATTTTGGATTATGGTATTTCTCTAAAAAACCAGAGGTTAGACAACAAGAATGGAAATCTCCATGGGGCGTGGGTTTTCCAGGTTGGCATATTGAATGTTCGGCAATGTCAATGAAATATCTTGGGAAACATTTTGATATTCACACAGGAGGAATTGACCATATTCCAATTCATCATACAAATGAAATTGCACAGAGTGAAGCAGCCACTGGAAAAAAATTTGTCAATTACTGGATACATGGAAATTTCTTAACATTTTTAGGAGAAAAAATCTCAAAGAGTAAAGGAGGCCTATATACAATTTCAGAATTAGAAGAACAAGGATTCAATGCATTAGATTTCAGATACTTGGCCTTAGGAACACACTACAAAAAGCCACTTCATTTCACTATTGAAAATTTAGAATCCGCAAAGAATTCATATGAAAGATTAAAAAATATAATTTTGGAAATTAAAGATGATAAAAAAACAAATGAGAAGCATCTCACAGAATTTGAAGAAGCCATGAATGATGATCTCAATACAGGAAAAGCATTACAAATTTTATGGAACTTATTAAGAGATGAAAAAGCTTTTGGAAAGTTAAGAACAATAAAAAAGATGGATGAGATTTTTGGGCTTAACTTATTAAAAAAAGAAAAAGTTAAGATTCCCTCAAATGTGAAAAAATTAGCAGAAGAAAGACAAGAATCAAGGAAGAAAAAAGATTGGAAAAAATCAGATGAATTAAGAAAGAAAATTAATGATTTAGGTTATATTATAGAAGATAAAGAAAAAGGTTATGTTTTGAAAAGATAATTATTAAAAAAATTATAATCCTAACTTCTCTCTAACCAATGTTTCATCATATGAATGTAAAGGATATCTAGCATACCATCTATCCTCAACTCGTGATAACTCAAGAAATATTGGTGTTTCTGCAAATTTTATTTCGTAACCTTCTCCCTTTGCTCTTCGCGCTATTTCTATTAAATCACGCCATATCTCTCCAGCCCCACACCCGGCTCCTTCAAGAATAGGAGAAGTAACAAATGAATAAGAACTACTCCCCTTAATATATTGATCATAATCTCTAAAAAGAACAAAAACTCTTTTTTCTTGTCCTTCTTGTGTACCGTCTATTTGTTCGGTTGACATAAATTTTAGTTGATAATGCTCTTTAAAAAGATTTTTATAAATGAAATCAATAGTAATTAAGATGAATCCAAAATACCGTCAAGCTGTTTTTATTGTGACTTACGCTGTGAAAGAAAAAGAAATAAATTATTTGATTTTAAAGAGGAAAGCGCATTGGCGTGGATGGGAATTTCCAAAAGGAGGAATTAATTTTAATGAGTTGAAAATAGATGCTGTTAAAAGAGAAGTTCTCGAAGAAACAGGGGAAAAAGCATTGAGAACAAAAAGATTCAATTTTCATGGAAAATATAAATACAAAAGAAGATTTCCAGAAAGAAAGGATTTTATAGGACAAGAATATTCTTTATATTCTGCTGAAATAAAATATGGGGGAATAAAAATAGATAAAATGGAGCATTCAAGTTATGTCTGGCTTCCTTTTGATGAAGCATTAAAGAAGGTGACTTTTAAAAATCAAAAAAAATCATTGGAGATTGTTAACAAATGGCTGAAAAGAAAATAAAATTTAGAGAAAGAATAATTCCTGAATTAGGAACCAAGTTATTGCTGGGTAAAAATGAAGAAAATAATGATGAACTCATGAAACAATTTAAAGGAAAAGAAAATACAATCATTCACACTGCTGCTCCTGGAAGTCCTTTTTGTGTAATTGAAGAGAATTTGAAGCCTACAAAACAAATAATCAGTGCAAGTGGATCAATCTGTGTTGGATATAGTCAAGATTGGAGAGATAATAAAGGAGATGTTATGGTGGATGTTTTTACAGGAAAAGATATATCAAAAAATATATTTATGAAAAAAGGAACATGGAAAGTAAAACATGCAAAAAAATTAAAAATTAAAAAAGAAGATATTTTAAAATTTAAAGAAAAATGAAAAAAATAGGAAATGTTCAGATTGGAAAACAAGGAATTACTGAAAAGTTTATTGAATCGTTGAAAAATCATTTCAAAAACAGTGAAAATATAAAAATCTCTGTTTTAAAAAATGCCACACGTGATAGAAACGAGATAAAAAATCTATCAAATAAAATTCTGGAAAAACTTGGTAAAAAATATACTTCCAGAATTATTGGATTCACAATTATTCTCAAAAAATGGCGAAGAAATGTCAGATGATAATTCTAGACCATACAAATTTTTAAAAATAGTTTTTTGATTGACTCACTATGGATGTGTTATACAGTCACATATCGGTAAGATATCCAAGAGATGACGAGCATGTTAAGGAAGGATATTTTCTAGAGGTTGGAAGACATAGGTTTTATTTGCCAGTTATTGATGATTTAGCAGAAATGGATGCATCTCGATTACATAGTTATTTTGTTAATAACCACCCTGGTTTTAGAGGTGTGTTTGAAGAAGAAGGCATTAGTGCTTCTAAAATAAAATTTATATTAGAAAGAGCAGTTGAAGAAGAATCAAAGAGGTTCGAAGAATTTAATCAAACCCAAAACTTATAAACCATATTTCTTCCATAAAATAGTGTTGAATGTTGTTTGAAAAAAATAACTATTCTAATTCCGAAAGGAATGCACAATTTAGAAAAGCAAAATGGGAATTCATGATTTTAATCCACAAGAGTATAACTTAAAGTTAGCTGAAGCTTTGAAAGAAATCCCTGAATTTAAACAGCCAGAATGGTCTGAGTTTGTTAAATCATCTTCAAGCAAAGAAAGACCAATTGAAGATCCTGAATTCTGGTACAAAAGATCTGCTAGTATTCTAAAACAAATTTACACAAATGAAACTGTTGGAGTAAATAGATTAAGAACAAGATATGGAAGTAAAAAAAATCGTGGTTCTCGCCCGGAAAAATTTAAAAGAGCAGGTGGAAAAATAATCAGAACAATATTACAACAATCAGACAAAGCAGGTTTTACAGAGATTAAGAAAGTTACAAGAGGTCTAAAAGGTAAGGTGGGAAGAAAATTAACTCAAAAAGGTAAATCTTTTATGGAGGGGATAAAATAAGATGGGAATTAAAAATACTAAGAAAAAAACAGCACTTGCGAAGTTCGCGAGAAGAACAAAATGGGCTCCTGTTTGGATTGTTTTGAAAAAATACGGAATAGGGAAAAAAATACATCCTTCGGCAATTACAAAACACAGAAGATCTTGGAGACGTACAAAATTACACATTAAACCAAGAAAACAAAAGAAATCGCATTTTGGATAGATAAAAAATGGCTGAGAAAAAAATAGATTCAACACTTGAAAGAGAATATACAATTCCTTTGAGAAATCAATGGAAACGAGTTCCAAGATATAAAAAAGCAAACAAGGCAATAAGGGCAATAAAAGAATTTTTAGCAAAGCATATGAAAATAAGAGATAGAGATTTGAAAAAAATAAAAATTGATAGCTATTTGAATGAGGAGATTTGGTTCCGTGGAATAAGAAAACCTCCTGCAAAGATTAAAGTTAAAGCAATTAAAGAAGGAGATAATGTGAAAGTTAAGTTAGCAGAAGTTCCTGAGAAATTCAAGTTTAAAAAATTAAGGGAAGAAAAAATGGAACAAAAAGCTGCCGAAATTTTAGAAAGTAAAAAGAAAACACTTGATAAATTAAAAGAGCAAGCTCAAGGTAAAAAAGAAGAAAAGAAATCTGATACAGAAGAGAAAAAAGAGGAAGCTGAAGGGAAGAAAGAAGAAGCTAAAGAAAAAAAGTCTGCTGTTGTAGAATCCACTGAAAAAATGGAAAAAGATCTTGCTAAAAAAGCAAAGCATGAAACAAAACAAAGTAAGCAACCAAAAAGACAACAAAGAAAAGCATTGGCTAAATAATCACTTCAAGATTTTTCCTGTTTCTTCATACCAAAGATAAAGATCCAATTCACCAAGATTAATATTTGTTTTTTCAGAAAGTTCCTTTAAAACTTCTTCAATTTCCAATAATTTCAAATTCCTTTGTTCTTTTATCAATTAAGTTTCTTATTGGAGAGCTTTTTAGATTATTGACTATTTCAATCAATGCATTCATTTTTTAAGAAAACTTTTTTAGTTTAATAATTAATCTTAACAACCAAGTGCACCTTCAATTGAACAAGAGGTAGAATTAAAGTTTATTTTAGGTGTTCCTGGTTCTTTTCCACTAAAAACATAATCTTCTACATTTGTTATATCCCATTCATGCGGATGATTCCACAATGTCCAAAAATATCTCCACTCATTCCATCCAATACCTAAATGTTTGACATAAATCTCCTGTTCAACCAGAATTCCTCCAACTTTTCTTCCTGTCATACAAGGGTCACTATAGCAATAAACAATTATTTCCTTGTCTGGATTTTCCGCCTTTAATTCTCCGAATGAATTTACAATTCTCTCTACTGCTCCATAATCTGAATAATCTCTATCTTTATATGCCGGAATATTAATGGCACCAACAATATGTTCTTCTTCATATTCTTCTTGACTTCTTAAATCCACGAGAATAAAACTTTCATCTCCCTTGTCCATTGCCTTTCTAATATGGTGAGGGCTAACATGAACAGCTGTTTCGGTCAAGTAAAAATCCTTTACCATATCTTCTTGGCTCGGAGTTTGCAATTTTAAGATTGTAAATGTTGTCAAACTTCCCGCCACCACACTTAAAATTATTATCAAAAACATAATACTTATAGTGACTTTAAATTTTAATCCCATTTTACAAAAATTATTATGAACATCATTATTTAAGTTTATTGCATAATTTTATATAGGTTTTAGATAAAATAAAGCCATGAAAATTAATATAAATAAAATAAAACAACAAAAAACAATTTCAGAACTTTTAGAATTTGGAATTATAAATATTGACAAACCATCCGGGCCAACAAGCTTTAATGT